>Ga0116228_10000991_pt1 | contig 23081 bp, 26 predicted proteins | sample S1TSphfallax_2_FD_89694 | JGI IMG/M metagenome (GOLD analysis project Ga0116228, IMG submission 89694) | Host-associated microbial communities from peat moss isolated from Minnesota, USA - S1T2_Fc - Sphagnum fallax MG | ecosystem: Host-associated > Plants > Peat moss > Unclassified | place...
GAGCTGCACGTAACATTGAGAGCCACCGCCGCCAACAAAGCACAGAGTTAGTGATGCGCTATTGCTATTGGGTCCTTCAAGACCTTCGTAAGGCGTATATTCCAGGTCCAGTTGATCTATTAGACTTGCTTCGCGCCCTAAGCTGGCTTCGTCAAACCCACCGTTCGATTTTGTGCAAGTGCCCTTACAGCTCGCCAGTAATACTTCTTTGGTCGGCTTGAGACCAAGCAAATGGTGCGACGGGTTTCATCGCTCATCATGAATGGGGGATTGATGTCCTATGGCCGGTCGCTTACGCCGTGCCGTGGGATCAAATTGGATATCTCGCTGGCGAAATAGGGCGCCACCTCGCCGAGAAAACCGACGATGTCGTCGAAGGCGCTATCATAAGCGCCATACTGAAGAAAGCACTTGAGAAACTCAAGTTTACGAAGTCGGTTTCGCACCAGGCTCCTATGCCGATATCCCCAGAGAACCCATCGGACGAAAAGTTAAAATCGAAATCGGACGCCGTTCCTATCGAGCGAGTTGTCATAGAAAACGTTCACGTGAAGTGAAACGTCGCCGACTGAAATGCACGCCCGATTCCGATCGAAATTCAGAAGCCACGAGAAAAACGCACTAGCTAAGAGGCCTGCGGTCGCCGGCTGAAAGCGAAAGTCCAGCGAACCCCGCGGAATCGACGATGCCCTGCCCATCGCAGACCGCACCTACTCCGCTCGGACCTGCTATCGAGTGCTTTCGCCTTGCGATGTCGAAGGTGTGTTAACCGTACCAGATGGCCCAGTTGGCGGCGGCGGGGGCGTCGGCGGCGCATTGACGACCGTCCGCGCTCCCTTCTCAATCAGCTTCTCTACGGTCGGCGTATGGCTACTATTCTGATTGCTCATTGTTTTGCTCCGCCGGTGGAAGTCCGACGATCTCCAAAGTTTCGATTTCGTCCCCTTGAATCAGAACACCCGTTCGGGCAATGCGAGTTCCGAATTCGCCCGAGTCGCTGAAACTGTACATTTCCGAAACGAACACTTGTCGCTCGCCCGGATAGGTCGAAGCGGCAGATCCTAGGCCGTAGTATCCGCCCACGAAGCGCCCGGATTTGAGTCTAATCCGAATAAACCGGGCTTCGTCGGTGAGCACCTTATCCCAAGGTGCTCCTTCGGGTGACAACAGCGCTCTAATAGTGCCATTCGCGTTTAGACCTCTGACAATAATCCCTTTTTCGTTAAAACCTTTCACCCATCCGCTCGAACCAGGCCCGGAAATCTTGAAACCCGTAGTGCTAAAAAACACCGGTTTCCACCGACTATAGTCTCGAACGAGTAACGCAACGGGCGCCCACACAATTGGAAGCAGTAGGACGTCGATATAGGCGTACGCATCACGGAGTGAGCCGGGCGGCAATATGAATAGTGGGAACGCGGTAACTCCATAGTGGAGGGCGCTAAAGCCGACGATCGTCGGCAAGAGCTTCTGCGTATCCGCCTGATCAATCCCGACGAACAGACCGTAAATCTGGCGAATGGTAAATCCGGGGACGAAAAACGCGAGGAACAGCAACAGTTTATCGTCCCGTGGTACGTCCATGAGTCATACTTACTCGCTTAGCGAGTACTTCTTCTTGAGGGATCCGCGAGGCATTCAGGACTGCCATGGCCGTGAAACCTTAAGCTATGACACTGCCTGCCACGGCAACGCCCCGGAGTACGTACAGAACGCGCACTTCGGATTCGGATCCGCCTGCGCCCGGCTAGCTGAACCCGTAGCTATCGGCTACGCGAAGCGAGACGGCTCGTAACCCTATGCATTCGGACCGGCTGAACGACACAGCCGCTTGGACCACATCGACGTCCGACACGATCCTACATGGCGCGCCCTGCGGCGATCGCTTCGAAGATACCGGGGCCGCGCGGCGTCCAGCCGAGATCGCGGCGGGCCGCAACGCCGCGAACGCGACTGTTCGACCCCATCGCGAAACGCGCGCGCTCGCTCCCCCACGCCTCGATCGCTAGCCGCTAATCCATCGAGATCGCTGCTCGTCCCTCGACTGCCGCGACGGCGGATGCGACCGCGCCAAAACTTGCCTCACCGGCCTCCGCAAAGTAGAACACACCCGGCAAGGTCGCCTCTAGCGCCAGACGATACAACTCGACGACATCGTCGATGTGCACGTGCGACCAGACGTTTCGTCCCGCGCCGATATAGCGCACGACACCGCATTGCCGAGCATCGTCATAGAACAGAGGAAGTTGAACGCTTCGCGTGCCCGCGACCGAACCAGGCCCGTAGATTAGACTATTGCAGATGACGATCGAGGCCACGCCGACCTGCGCCGCATCACGAACTGCTGGGATATCGTCGCGTCGAATCGCGCCTTCTCATCGACGCGGCGCGTCGAGGGTCGCGCGTCCGAAGAAAACGCGATACGCACTTTCCTCAACGACCCGACCGAACGGAGACACCGACCTGATTGGGAGAGCGCCGCTGACCGGATGGTCGCGATGCTGCGGATGGACTTATCCTCCCACGTCGATGACGAGCGGTTCCAAGCCCTCATTAGCGATCTGGAACGCGAAGGTCGCGATTTCGCTACGCGCTGGCAGAAGCACGAGGTACTTTCCTCGGCTGCACCAGTCGACGGCATCGTGCTCGATCGCCGAGGACGGATACGGACCTATCGCAGCGTGCCTCTCAATGCGAGCGGATGGGACGACCTAGAAATCGTCGTGCAGATTCCCCGGCCAACGTGAGGGCAGATCGCTTCGTCGTCGAATGGAGAACGCGCGAGGAAAAGCGGCCGATTTCCGACCGCAAGTCCGGCAACAGCGGATGTGCCTTAGTCAAGATGCCCCTAGACACGCCAGCTCCCTAAAGTCGTCGGGCGTTGTCTGTCAGTACAGTATCAGATCCTATTGCATGTCGCGCGACTAGAGATAGCTCGTTGAAGATGGGGTTGCGCACAAAACGCGCAAGCGGCCCACGGTAGGTTGCAATGAGCCGCTTGCGCGATTGAAGTTAACCTTGCTTCTTGAGAGCCCTACGGTATTTGATCGTAGTCACGACGATACTGTAAACGCACATTAGCACCACGACGATCGTTATCCAGTGAGGCACCCCGTAGTTATTGCCCCGAACCCAGTCGATCAAGCTAGCAGGTCCCATTGGTCTGTACCATCGTCTCCTGTTCCGCCACCGTCGGGCAAAGTTCCGTCGCCAGCAACGTAGTTAGAGCCGGCATCAAGACTAGGCATAATCGAATTCGGAGTTGGTTGCCCAGTTGGAGGTGATGGACACGGTGCGATACCGGCACCTGATACGCCAAGTCCTAAAATGCCTAAGAGCTGGCTTATGCCGCTTGACGAGGCCGCGCCAGAGCCATAAAACAGGCTGCCTATCCCAAAGATCATACCTATCGCGCCCATCCCAACAGCGTTTTCCTGGCACGGTGATGGAGCGGCTGCTGGGTTGCCGCACGGATTTCCACATCCTCCTTGTGCGACAATAACGCCCATTCCGGTGTAAGCGAAATTGTAAACCCCGGAGTTGTTTAGCCATACGGCACCACTGCCAAGAGTTGAGTCCGAGAACCGATACATCGGAAGCCCGGCCGCTGCCGAAACATTTGTGAACGTCGTCGTGCCGATAGTGAAGTTCTCATTGCTGAAAACCGGGTGAGATGGCGTAATAATATAATTTGGCTGACCGTAGCGAGCAAGGGAAAGCTGCTTTCCAGGCGTGAGTTCGAAGTTAAAGCATGCTCCATTTGAGTCGACGGTTTTGAACGCGCCATTACTGGCCGCCACGATAGCGCCAATGTAATTCGTCTTAAGGAGAGCCTTTGAAGAAGACACCTTGAGCGATGTCGCCCCGCCTCCGCCGCCGCCGCCGCAATTCTGTTCGCAAAGGTTATCGGGTCTCGCGATCCCTTGAGCCGAGCGCAATCCCGCCATAGGTGCCACGGAGCCCGCACATCCGGCCAGCGCTGACGCTCCGGCGAGAAATAAGAAATTAGACCGAGAACTCAATGTCGACCTCAAAAAAACAAATGGGTGAGAAGGGAGCCGTTATACCTCGTTTGGGTTATATGCAATCCAGTATTTACCTCTCGCCCAAAAATATAGGGCTGACTTGTTTCATTGCGGTTCATCGGAGCTGGAAACCATCGATATCGTGGAAGCCATTGCGATGTGAAGGCAAGCTGAGACGCTGGCCGGCGATCAATCCGCAGCCCGATCATACCTCCACCTACTCTACGTCTCGCGAAATCTACGCCATTTGCCGACAAGCTAGTAGTAAACATTCCACTCGGGATCGCTTGCGCCGTCTTGGGTCCTCGAGTATAGCGACGTCCATTCTTACACGTCTCGGCCCCGACTTAGCCTCCCGAAAGCGCTGCGTTAAGTTCCAGGCGATGGCGCTGGTGTCGGACTTGGCGAAGCGAGCACCGATACAAATACCGTCTGTGTATAGATATTCGGAGGCGTGGGCAAAGGCGATGCCGACACTAAGTCACTCGGAACTGCAGTAAATAAGATTGACTCTTTGCATGGCGGAGGCGCTGTAGTAGCGCCACCTGTCGTAGTTAAAGAGAATACGAGCGCGCTACTGGTCGGCGCAGATGGAACGGCGAGTGCGCAGATTGGGCTCGCAGGCGAATATTGAACTTGCATCGTCCACGTGTTCAGAACATATGATCCGTCTGCAGTAAAGGTCAAGGTCGCAGGCTGGCCAGCAACGAGCACAAGCGGGTTTGCAGCTGTCGTATTTACGTTCAAACTAAAAGCAGCGACCGGTGGCGGAGTGTTCGAAGATTGGCAACTGGCCAATGTAAGAGCGAGAGATAGCGTTATAATTCCCGCGGCTTGTCTTTTTGGACGTGACGCGATCTTAATTCGGTCGTCCTTTTTCCGAGACAAGCCACTTACTTGAACTGGTCTTGCGCTCATAGTTACTGCCTAACTGACTGATGCCAAATAGCTATAACGACCGTCTGGACAAACCCGGCTTCCTTCGAGGCGATACGAGGAGCGCTTGCTTGGTTATCGAACGTTAGAAAAGTTCCCTTTTGCGCGCGGACGGCAACACGCGACCACGCTATTCGCATATCGAACTGCCGCTTTAGGTATTTCGCAAAACTTCGCACGGGCTACTGAATGTGAGGCCACTGTGGACGGACGGCGATCTAGATTACTGCGTCGGGAAAATCTGATGCTTTTGTTCCTTGTCGCCTTCATTGTGCTGTCGCTTTCGGGGAATCGAGCGATGGCTCATCATGGGTTCCCGAAAAAGTATTCTGATTCCGTAAAGTGGCAAGATGCATTGGGACCCTGCGCGACGACAGACTTGATAAAGTTGGTTGCTCCAGGCGGCCCGCTTCAACATCATATTGGAATTGCGGTAGAGATAGTTGACACGCGAATCCGCGGATGCGCAGCAGTCATTAAACGATATCTTAATTCCGTCGCCAAAGCGCAAGCGATTGCCCCAGTCGTCACGCCCCAGTGGCAAACTATTCTACCCTCATTGAGCCCGCCCCCAATAATCGGAGATCCAGATGAGTGCTCTACAAACGGTGAGGTTGGAAACAATATAAAGAGTTGGGCTCGCTCATATAGTACACTTAGCTACTGCATTGATTGGATCGCACAAAACATTCCTGGGGGCTCGAGTGCGTCGGCAGCGCCGACTTCTAGTCCGCCACCACTGTTGTACCATCCCGTCAATGTTGGTAACACGAATGAGAAGCTTGTCTATGTCTTAGCGCTGGCCACTGACGCGCCGACGTCTGCGCAATTGTCATTGAAGCTTGCAAATGAGCTTAAAGGAAAGTTAGGTGCGACTGACCCTTATACTGGCAAAACTGTAGATTATAGAATACTCGCCGAGCCCACATGGGGCGTGGCGCAATATCAACAACAGTGTCAGGCCGATTCAACCACAGCGGGCGCGATTGTCGTCCTTCCACCAAGTTCGCAGAGCGCATCATGGAACGTGCTTCTTGCCGCTTCATGGACTTCGATTGGTATGCAGATCATGGTACTTGATTGCGAGCCGACAAACACGGCATATGCTAACAACCGTGCCTTCCTAACCTGGATTTCCAAGGTCGATACAGGCACAGGCCGCCGTTACAATTTTTCGCTATCGACAGCTCTAGCCATCACGAATGGAATTCTGACCGTCATCCCCAACCAGACGACTACGTTTACCACCGTTGCGGGACGTCTCCCACCGCCGGGCTACTCCTATCAAACTGGATATACAAAAACGACAAATCAAGGCGCTGGCCTTGTCGCAGCGGCGGGCGCCTCGTTGTTAAACCCAATAGCGTCTACAAGTCTTGGCCAAGGATCGGGTACATCAGGAATAGATGCTCAGACAGCTGAGGCTATCCGGCAGGCTCTGATCCATGTGGTTGTTCCCGAACTTAAAGCGAGTTGCGCCATACCAACACCTACCCCTAGCCCAGATCCAAGCGGGAGCCCGAGCCCGAGCCCGACTCCGGCTCCTACGCCGCGCCTTGCAGAGAATCAGTGCAATTGGCTGCAAATATGAATGGACGGCAAGGCAAAGGCTAGGACTAGTCCGCGACCAACAGAAATACGTGGATTGATCTCGCGCGCCAGATCATGGGTCGACCCTAGGGAGTCTTAGGATGAGCAGCGGATGGACGCTCTTGATTTTAAGGACCAGACTGTTGCGATCGAACCGCGATGCAACATTCCGAGTTCGGTACAACGCCCAGTCCGCACGATTGCCTCTCTTAGAACCCCGGCGCATAACCGAGTCTTAGGTAAAGAGTAGCGCCGCGCTCGCTCACGTTACTATTCCGCGTCCCCGAACTCACCTCGCTTGTAGCGCTCGGCAAGATCGCGGAGTTCGCCCGCGGTGCGAACCTTCTGACCGAGTATCTCAACGAAGTAGCCATCCTCGTCCTCCCCTTCGACGGAGAGCGCGTCGAATGGAAAAGTTGCGACAACGAGATGACGAACGTCGCGTCCATTCAGAAGCGCTCAGTTGTCCAGCTTCGCTAACGCAAGGTCGTCTGGGTTCATCATGCGATCCGCCCTTGACGTATTGCATCCGAATCGGATATACTCTTTTCCGATATAACTATATTGGATATATTGATGCTAGCTAACCCAATGTCAACGACCGCCCAGCCGGCCTGCCCGATCGCGCGGTTCAGAAACGCTCGACTAACACACGCTTGAGCCGCGAGCGAAAGAAGCCCCATCAGCATCCCTTTGCAGCATTCGTGTTTGAAGCGCTCCTGCTACTCGCACCGCGCGAATTTCGTTACGAATATCGTCGCGCGATATGGCATGACCTCGCCGAAAACCTGACGGAGGAGTATATTTCGCATGGACTCTTTGCCGCGTGTTTTCGTTTTGCCGGTGCATGCGGCGACATCGCTGTGGCAGGGCTGCACGAGCGCTGCGCGATGATCATTCGCGACCTCGTCTTCTCGTTGCGCTCGCTGCGCAAAACGCCGCTCTTCACGATAATCGTTGTGGTCACACTGGCTCTCGCGATCGGCTCGAACGCCGCAGTCTTTAGCGTCTTGCGGGCCGTCGTTCTCGCGCCGTTACCATATAGCGATCCGGATCGGCTGGTTACCGTGTATGGTACGGGTCTAAGCGAACGAACCGGATCCCTGTCCTTACCCGACGCGATTGACATTCGCTCGCAGAATCGCGTCTTCAGCGATCTCGCGACAGTTACGAGCACCGTCAAGACAATAACGGGGATCGGCGCTCCGCGAGTGCTCCGCGGATTCCTGACGACGTGGTCGAGCTTCGCCGTGCTCGGGGTTGAGCCCGAACTCGGGCGCTTTTTCGAAAGCGCCGACGAGTCGCCTGGGAGCGGCGCGCCGATTGTCGTCTCGGATCATCTCTGGCGCGGGATGCTGGGAGGAGACGCAGGCGCGATCGGGCGCTCGATTATGCTCGACGGCACCGCATATCGTATAATCGGAGTAGCCCCGTCTGGATTCGTGTTCCCAAGCCTGGAAAATAATCGGCTCGACGATCCGGATTTTTGGGAGGTACTGCGACCCGATCTGAACGTTTACGAACGCGGCAATCGCGCCTTTAATGTTATCGCGCGGCTGCAACCAGAGATCTCGATCACAGCCGGGGACACTGATCTTACACGAATCGCCGTGGGGATGCAGAAGCGTTATCCCATAACGAACTTCGGAAGGAGCTTTCGTGCGGCTGGGTTCGGCGACGTCTTCATCGGGCCGATCCGCCCGATTTTGGCCGCAGCGTTCGGCGCCGTGCTCGGCGTGCTCATTGTCGCTTGTGCGAACGTCGCAAACCTCTTGCTTAGCCGAAGCACGTCGCGCGACCGCGAGCTTGCAATCCGTTTCGCAATCGGTGCGACGCGCGGTCGTATCGTCTCGCAAATTCTTACCGAGACTTTTCTACTTACCACCGTTAGCGGCATCCTCGGCCTCGGCCTCGGAACTGCGCTCGTCGCCGGCTTTGTCGCGCTACAACCGCCCGGCATTCCACGGCTCGGCGATATCCGTGTCGACGGCGTCGTAGCAGCTTACACGTTTGCCATCGTCATGCTAACTACGCTCGCCGCGGGCGTCGTTCCGGCGCTTGCGTTGTCTCGACCGCACCTCGCAGACGCGTTGAAAGCCGCCGGCCGCGGCGGCGACAAGAACCGTGGGGCGCGGGCTCGCAACTCGTTCGTGGTAATCGAGGTAGCTATCAGCGTTGCGCTCGTCATTACCTCCGGACTGATCGTTCGCAGTGTCGATGCGCTCTCAAAAACGCCGCTCGGGATCAACGTCGACGGAGTACGCGTCGGAGAGTTCACCGGACTACCTAGTGCGCGCTATGCCTCCGATTCGTCGCGCGCCGCTTTCTACCGTGATTCCGTTGCGCGCATCGATACGATTCCGGGTGTCGAAGGGGCCGCGTGGGTCGCGGGGACGATGCCACTGCAAGGTGACCGCCGTTCGCCTGCTACGTTGATGCAAGACCTTCCGCGGCCCCCGGGGCAGGAGTTCAACGTCAGCATCAGTGCGATCGAACCAAACTATTTTGGCGTGATGGGCGTACCACTAATCGCCGGGCGCGCGTTCACCAGCGACGATCGGCTAGGAACCGCGCAGGTTGCGATCGTCGACCAAGCCTTTGCCAGAACGTATTATCAGGGGCACGCGCTCGGGAAATGGATCGAGCCAAAGATAGGGGCCGCGGTCGATACGCCGCATCGGACGATCATCGGCATTGTCGACAACGTGCGCACGTCATTCACGAGCGACTTCACTCCTACCGAATATATCCCGCTCGCACAAGACCCCGAATCGTACGCCGTTTTGGTCGTTCGTGCGCTGAAGAACATTTCAGACGATCGTGCGATCGCGACCGCCGCGGTCGCAAGTGATCCGATGCTAGCGATCCCGCAGATGCGATCGCTGCGATCGTACGCGGACGGGGAGCTGGCGCGCGCGCGTCTGAGCGTCTTCTTGCTTGGATCGCTCGGGACGGTCGCGATGTTCCTTGCGGTGGCCGGTATTTATGCCGTCGTTTCTTTCGGCGTCGCTCAGCGCACACACGAGTTCGGGATTCGGATGGCGCTGGGTTCTCCTAGCTCCGAGATCGTGCGGGACGTCGTTTTGCGCGCGTCACGCCTCGCATTCGCCGGAATCATACTAGGAGTTGGGCTCGCAACCTTCACGACGCGACTCGTGACTGATCAGCTCTTTGGAGTCGGTCCGCTCGATCCAATCACATATGCGTTCGTCGCCGTCGTCGTTGCCGTAGCGGCACTTCTCGCAGCGCTAATCCCGGCAATTCGTGCGACACGCGTCGATCCGATAATCGCGCTGCGGTATCAATAGGTGTAAAAAAAACCGCACGTTGAGTAAGTATTTCTACTCCAAGCTATTTGAGACGTTTGCTATTCCCTCATTTCGTCGAAATCACGCAAGCCTTTTCGATGAAGGGAGGTACGCTAACAATTGTGAGCTTTAGTCTAAACTGCGGAACGATCGTCGCCAGTTGCAGCTTCGCAGGATTAGCTCAATCGAACTAAAAGTAACAACGAGTCTGTGCGCGACTTAGAGCGCACGGTCATCTCGTCTTTTTCTAAAGGTCGATGGCATGCGCGTTTGGACGTTCGGCTGTTTTGCTGTTCTCGCTCTGGGCGCGATGCTCGTCGCTTGCTCGGGTTCAGGAACAAATAGCGCCCTTCCCAAAATTGGAAGCAACGCGTCCGCTCGGCAAGCTCTCAATGCGCAGCAGATCTCAAGCATGCCGCACCCGATATTGCAGAGTACAGGTGCGCCAAGTCCATCAAATGCGGCGCTTCATGGTCCTGTGTCGACGGCTGTTCTCTCACTGCGATCGCGCGTATTCGCAAATAGCCCAATTCATCGTCCGACGACGATTCTTCCACTTGATGGGCCTGTTGGAAGCGCTTACTTTACCAACATCCAACTCGAGCCGGGACAGACGGGCACCCAAACGTGGAGCTTTCCGTCCGGAACATTCGATCCGAATTGCGGGAGCCTGAACTGGACGGTTTCAGGACTGCCGACGGGAGTCTCCGGCAGTTTCAGTCCGCAGAACACGACCCCGACGGGTACGACGACGCTCACAATCACCGCCAGCTCAAATGTGACGCTCGGCGTTACGACGTTTTCATTTACGGCGACGTGTACGGGCACCAATTTAACCGGCCCATCGGCCGGGGGTGATAGCCAGACGCTCGGCCTTTATGAAGCGCCGCCGATTCCCAGCGCGTCAGTGCTCACGATTACAGTCGCACAAGGTCAGACCGGCACATGGACGCTGACCGACTCTGGATCAGCTATATTTGCGCCGTTGCAGTTCCAGGCGTGGGGATATGACGGATTGACCTGGGCCACTGCGACGTCAAATTATCCGTTTTCCGATATTCTCTCAGTAGCTGTCGGGCCGACGGCAGCGCCCGGCGGATACGGCATCAACGTCAACGCACTATCGAATACGACTTATGGTCAAGGAGACGTACTTACGATCTCACTGGCCGTCGTCACCCCGAATCCAAACGCAACGCCGACACCGACCCCGTCGCCGACACCAAAGCCGACGCCCACGCCTTCACCGACCCCCGTGGGAACGCCGACACCAAAGCCGACAGCCACACCCAAACCGACAGCGACCCCAACACTAAAACCAACCGCCACACCGACGCCGGCAAGCGTTCCCGGCGGCCAAGTAATCGGCGCTGTAGCGGGGGCTAACCTGAAATTGGCGCTTGGCGGAAGTGCTTCGGAGGGATGGAGCTTCCCAAGCGGCACCTTCGATCCAAACTGTGGGAACCTCAATTGGACCGTGAGCGCAGCACCCACTGGACTGACAGCTGCTTTCTCGCCGACGACGACCACCCCAACGGGATCCGCGACGCTCAAGGTCACTGCCTCACAAAGCGCAGCATTCGGAGTCTCGACCTTTACTATCACCGCAAAGTGCACCGGCACCAACCTCAAAGGCGGCTCAGCAGGCGGCGGAACGGTAACCGTCGGCGTTTATGCACTGCCGACGGTTTCATTTAATCTGCCACCCTACCAGACTCCGTATATCGTTGCAGGCAAGTCTGCGCAGGTACCGTTCTCCGTCGCCGGATCATCAGCAATGTTCCCGGTTACCGTCAGCGCGTTCGCGAGCCCATCGCCGATCCACTCGACGACGCCCACGATAAGTCTGAGTTCGTCGTCGCTTTCTGCGGCTGGTAACGTGAACATGACGATTGCGGCAGCGACAACTGTTGGAGCTGGCGGATACAATGCATCGTTTACAGCCGTCTCGCAAAAGAGCTTTGGGTCCGCTGTTTACACGTTCCTTATGGATGTCGCTCCGGCAGGCTCGGCCACGCCCGCTCCGATCGCAACTCCCTCGGCTCCGCCGTCTTGCGTTCAAGACGCACAGTATTCTTGGGCACTTGATTGCGCACTTGCCACCGGTTCAACGTATAATTTGCCAATATGGACGTTTGCCAATCCACCGGCTGATCCGAGTGACGGCAATGTCCTCCCGGACCCATCTGAGACGTGCAAGATACTGTCATGGTCATATGTCTATCCGATCAATTCCGCAGCCGGATTCGGAGTAATGGCTACCCCAGGACCCGTACCACCGGGACCGTGCGCGCAAACGTTCCGTCTTACAGGATATGCGCTTGTCGCGCTTGCCTCCGTTGGCAATACTGCGACCCCGCCTCCTTCGCAGCTCGTGAGACTTCAGGTTGTCGTTCAATATACCGATCCCGATGATGCGGGCACGGGTCTTCCGGATTACCAAATCACCCAAACGCTTACTTCGCAAAATGGCTACAAGCTTCTCCTCAATTGCCCATGCTCTCAAGATCTGCTTCAGTCCATGGCGACAAAATACGGAGTTCCGAAATTCTTACTTGCCGCCATAGCCTCATGGGAAAGTGCAGTAGGCACCTCACTATGCGGCGATGCATACAGAATCCAAGGGTACGGACCTTGGGCTCCAGGAAGCCCCGACCCAGGTGGTACGAACGGGTGGGGCAGAGGAATCATGCAAATCGACTTGAGCGCGGTCGGCACGCCACCCCCGTGGAAAGGGACACAGACCGACCCCGGTGTCTGGTCGAACCCTGTCGATAACATTGATAAGGGCGCATCAATACTAGCAGGCGATTATGCCCAATGTCCGCCTCAAAACGGCAAGAGCGCTGACTATATGGCTCTTGTCGCGTACAACTCCGGAGGGTGCAATCCTAACGCAACGACGACTAGCAGCCCAAGCGGTCTTCATTATCAAGATAATGTCATAAATAGAGAAGCGACAATACCAAGTACTTTCTTCGACTGCGCTGGCTCTACAACTTCATTGCTAGATCGTCTAAACTATATTACTTCACAAGTTAATTACACTTATCCATTAGCAAGCTACGATATTTCACCACTGACCTATAATACTTCACCCCGATCTTGTTAGCGAGGCAATTGATGTTCGGGCGCTTAGATTTAAAGACCCTGTGCTTCACCATTGCGATGATACCTACCGTGGCCTATGCGGAAGATCACACGACGTCTTTTTATCCTAAGCCACCAGCTTACGGTGACAAGATGATGGAAACCACAGGTATTTTTGATGGGTTTGCACATGGAAATAAATCGGCGGGCTTGGAGATCGTGGACCAGAGCGGCGTCCGACACGATTTCCTTTGGAGCAACGGCGATCCCGGACATGTCAGCATCAACGGCCACTCGTTTCCTTGCTTCATGGCGCCAAACCCCAGCCGTAGGTTCGCAGGCATTTCTTGCGATTCGTGGCCGCAATCTATAGTTGCTGGCAAAACAAAGGTCTATGTCCGATATTTCGAGGTGGTAAGAAATAACAGAGTCATGTCGGTCGCAACGGACATACGCTCAACTCCTCTTCAACAGGACCAACAATTGCGTTTATCTACCGTCAGAGAGTAGTCGCCTTCTGTCCAACGACACATACGTAATACTCTTGCAGAGTGCTGTATCTGCGGACCTGATTCATAGGCGTTCTACCTTACAAACGTCGCTTCCCTAAGGACCTCTCAGCTAGCTCCTTCCCACATCGCCGAAAATCGAGAGCGTTGTTGCAACCGCCTTCAGAGAACGTGAGGACCTTCCAGGAAATTAAAAGAACGCATTTGCGTCTCTGGAATGTTCTGCCCCTGATTGCCTTTTTGGCCAATACGTCATGCGCGCGAATCTCGGATCCCATCACTCGAACGTCCGTAACGCCGTTACAGATTTACATACCCGACTCACACGTGGGGCGTTGCCGGACGCGATTCATGAACCCAGTTACAGTCCTGGTCGATCATGAGGCACCCATTGTACTGTCCGACAACGGCGTGATCGAACACTTTGGAAGCATCTCAAGCTCTAACTATAGACTCTTGAGAAAAACGTGTCACAACGTCGCGAATGTTCTTTTTGCGTCTTCGCTTTCGGGATCTCCCAACTTATTAGTTTCCACGAACAACGCCATCTATGAAGTACACGAGGAGCATGACGGAGGGTCCAACGTTTCAAGAGCCTTGATGGTCAGTGCGAATAAGAACGAGCGGATCGACGGCTTCGCTTTGGACGCACTCAACAATATTTTCGTCGCCCTATCAACTCGCGGGAGCTCAGCGCTGACGTTGTTAGAATACCCAGCAACGGCCTCCGGCTTCGCGAGCCCCGCCGCGACGTTTCGACCCCCTGGGGTTAAGGCTCCAATCTCGGCAATCGAATTTAGTCCAACCGGGCGGCTTTACGTTTACGACGCTGCTGGAACGATATTTGAGGTTAAACTCTATGGCTCAGGACATACCGAGATAGTTCGCCGGATCGATGGAACACCACCGACTCTGAACCGTTCGCCGCATACGCTGCGCGGCAAGCGACCTCTAGTTGTCGCGCACGACGGCAACGTATACGCGGCCACCGACCGCACAATCAATGTGTTTGATACCGCGAGGAGAGATAACAGCCCACCAAATCATACGGCCATCGTTGGTGATTGGGATGACTATGTCGATGCGTTGTCGATCGACGGTCATGATCGAACGTATGTACTCACTCACAGCGTGACGGGAGATGAGGCTCCGGTTATTTCGGTCTACGAGAAACTACAAACTAATGCTCGTGCGCTTCGTGAACATGCACTCAAAGAATATTTTATAGACTTGAGCTCATAGCCTGAATTTCTTTGCAATTGGAGGTCGCAAGTGATTGTAATATCGGTTCGACGATCGATCAGACTGTTTTTCGCAACCTTGCTTGCGACCGCAATGGTGCTGCAAACCGGACCCGCTGGAGCAGACCCAACTCCGAGCCTTCTTGAGACCTTGCATAAACACACGTTGCTAGCGTCTACTGTAACTGATAACGGCGACCTCAATCCCTATGCGATCACTGTGGCGCCAGTGTCAGCCGGCCAAGTTAAGCTCGACGACGTTCTTATTGACAATTTCAATAACGTGTCGAACCTGCAGGGTACAGGAACGACGATCGTTGATTACTCGCCGACGACACAGAAAATGACGCTATTCGCAAAAATCCCGCAAACCGTTGCCGGTTGCCGTGGTGGCGTCGGCCTCTCAACGGCAATGATCATGTTGAAGACTGGTTGGATTATTGTCGGTAGCACACCGAGTACTGACGGAACAACACAAACGTTAGGCGAGGGCTGTCTCATGGTGCTCGATCCGAACGGCAACGTTGTATCCACATGGGCAGACCCGAATATCGCAGACCCCTGGGGCAACATGGCGGTGTCTGACAACGGGACGACCGCGTCGCTTTTCGTGAGTATGGCTGGATTCGACGTTCCCGCGCCAAGCGTCAAGGATCCAGCGACGGGCGAAGCCCCGATCATTCGAAAGGCGACCGTGCTGCGTATCGATCTCTCGATCCCGTATGCAAAGCCGCCAGCGATCAAGAGCGAAACAGTCATCGCAAGCGGCCTGCCAGAGCAGGCAGACCGCGACAGTTTTCTTTTCGGCCCAACAGGCGTCGCCCTCGGTACCGATGGTACGCTCTACGTTTCGGACGCTGTCGATAGCAGCATCGATCGAATTCAAGACGCGGTAACACGCACCACGAGCGCAGGCACGGGGACGGTGGTTTCGAGTAAAAAGCTGATTTGCGATCCGCTCTCGCTCATCATGGCCCCCAACGGACATCTTCTCTCAACCAACGGCCTTAATGGCCAGGTCGTGGAGCTCGACCCTGCATCGGGTAAACAGATATTCGCGCAGTGGCTAGATGTCGACCAAGCTCAGACACCGCCCGGAAAAGGCGATCTGTTCGGAATCGCCCTAAAGCCGGGCGGGACTGGACTATACTACGTCGAGGACGACACAAACTTCCTTGCGGAGGCAACACCATGAGTATCACAAGGCGTGGTCTGCTGGGTGCCGCAAGTTCGATTGGAGCAGCGGCTCTCGGAAGCCGCCTGAACGCTTCTGAACTTCACGTCGCTGCGTCGGCGCACGGTCGTAATCAGATAGTGCCCTTCTTCGGCGACTATCAAGCCGGCATTCTGACGCCTCAGCAGAGCCACACTTATTTTGCGGCTTTCGACGTGACCGTACCGAAACGTAGTGGTCTCAGTGAGTTGCTGCAGTCGTGGACTGATGCCGCCGCTCGATTGACCGCGGGTCTTCCCGTTGCTGCGGCAACTGAAGGATCGTACGATTCGGCGCAGCCTCTTCTCGATAGCGGAGAAGCCGGGGACCTCCGCCCCGCGCGCCTAACCCTGACCTTCGGATTCGGCCCAGGACTTTTCGTTAAGGACAGCACCGACCGATATGGCCTCGGATCGGCGCGACCTGCAGCATTCGTCGACCTCCCGCGGTTCAATGGTGATCAACTCATCGAGGGGAAAACTGGCGGCGACCTGTCCGTTCAAGCGTGTGCCGACGATCCGCAGGTCGCGTTCCATGCGATTCGTCAACTAGCACGACTTGCCGATGGCGCGGCGCAAATTCGTTGGGTCCAAGCCGGCTTTCGTTCCGGAGATCCGGGCAAGACGCCGCGCAACCTCATGGGATTCAAAGACGGAACGCAGACCCCGTCGGATCCGCGTCATGTCGTATGGGCGACAGATGAGGCTCCACGGTGGATGCGCGGCGGAAGCTACCTCGTCGTTCGTCGCATTCGGATCGCACTAGAACACTGGGATCGAATGAAGGTCGCGTTTCAGGAACAGACGATCGGTCGGCAAAAAGCCTCGGGCGCTCCGCTCGGTATGACGCAAGAGTTCGATCAGCTACCGCTCGCGACTACGGACAGAGACGGCAACTTTATCATTCCGGAGACCGCGCACGTGCGCGTTGCGAACGCCTCCACAAACGACGGTGCCCAAATTCTGAGGCGCGGATATTCCTATAACGACGGGGTGAGCTTCGTCGCCGAACGCTGGCCACCGTGGCATCAAGGCATGGAATACGATTCAGGGCTCCTCTTCGTGTGCTACCAGACCGATCCGCGTACTGCGTTTATTCCAATGTTCGATAGAATGTCGAAGATGGATATGCTGAACCAATTTGCGACGCATACGGGCGGTGGGATATTCGCCTGTCCGGGCGGCGTCGTAAAAGGCGAATATATCGGCCAACGTCTCTTCGAGCATATATAAGACGACTTGGATGTCGCGGAGGACATCCGCCGATCGTGGCTCCGCCTCCGGCAATACCCCCCCGGGTAATACGGCGAATCCCCGACCAGCGGGTTAGCTACATTCACCGTTCTGCACCACCGTAGCCACTAGGGAACTGGATGTACCCTCTTCATAGTTGAGAGCAACTTAGGAGTGCATGTGGACCTGCCCGCCCTTATCGAGCTCAACTTAACCGATCGCACAGCGACGTTAAATCTTGGCTTTATCAAGTTCACGAATATACCGTTGTCGCTGGCGAAGCAGTTAAGCCATGAGCGACCGAGAATTCGCAGAATCGTAGATCGTTCGGTGATTCGTCGTCGTGCGATGTGGGATTCGTTCGAACGAGAACGCGCTGATGACTTAGCACAAAGCCTGGCGGATCTAGAAACAGACTTGGACATTGAAACTGAGGCTCTCGGGAATTCATCTCGAAAGTCCGATGAAACGCTGGCCTGCATTTTACGCGCATGGGCTCAAGAAGCATGCGATGCTCGCAAGAAAATTAGGGACGCAATTAGAGTAGCGCAGGAAAGCGAAAGAGAACTTGATAGAGATGAATGGTGGGAACCGCACGAAGATGCTCGCCCAATAATCGCGCAATTCCGGACCAAAGTGTACCCGGCGGCGCTTGCGATCGTCGAGATGCTTGAAAAATCAGATGTCGTGAGAGTAAAGGCTGAAGCTCTCTTAGCAGAGGGAAGTGATCGACTGATAAGGTTTGGTGTGAGTACGAGAACATTCGATTCCCACGGCTGGTTCATCGAGAGCGATGCGGCTCGAAGTCGTGTCGCCGATTAGCGGAAAGCGCTTCCGCCACACACGGCCCCGTCATTTACTTCGCAACGTCGGTTCAGATTGGAGATTCGCTACAGATTCACGTCGTCGAGCTCGCCACGCCTGTAGCGAAGCAGCGAGTTCGCTCGCAGTCTCAATCTTGTTGCGCTCGATGCAGTTCAGAATGTAAGTGAATTGTCTGACAATCGCGCTGGCACTTTCGGCATCCGTACCGTGAAATGAGGTCGTTGAGTTGCCCGAACCATCTCCTGTTGCGTCGAAAGAGCCCGTCGCATCGCAGGCATTCTAAGTGCGCCAGCACCGACTCACGTCACAGTTGACCAGTGCAGGAAACGGCGCTAGAACTTTGGCATACCTCATTTGAAGTATTATATTGGCATCGGCCGGGCTCTCTTGTCTTAACATCAGAAGCTCGGCGTCGCGAGTTACCGGAGCATGAGCAATGGCAGAGACGAAAACGGTGTTCATCGCCTTCGCTATTGAAGACGAACGCCAGCGCGACTTCTTAAAGGGGCAGTCACTTCATCCGCGTGCTCCGTTTGAATTCATCGATATGTCGGTTAAGGAGCCATACGAAGAGAAGTGGAAAGACAAAGTCCGGACACGGATACGGCGGTCCGATGGCGTTATTGTACTCGTGAGTAAGAATTCGCGAACTTCGAGCGGACAGAAGTGGGAAATTGAGTGCGCAAAACAAGAGGAGCGACCGATACGGGGCATTTGGGCGTACACGGATGATCGGACGGAGATCGATGGCGTCTCAACAAAGGCGTGGAGCGATAAGAACATCAGCGACTTCATTGACTCCTTGTAGCGGTAGCGATGAAAAAGGCTCTGATCGTGGGCATCAATTTTTATGAGCGCATACCGCATCTTAACGCCTGTGTCAACGATGCAGTATCAGTAGGGTCGGCGTTAGAAAGACATGCAGATGGTACGGTAAACTTTGCGACACCGCTGCTGCTACTTGCGAGTGACTATGATTCTAGGGTCACGAAGCGTGAGCTCAAAGACGCGGTGCGCGATCTCTTCGCCACAAAATCTGAGATCGCGTTGCTTTATTTCTCTGGTCACGGGCATATAGAGGACGTCGGCGCCTACCTATGCGCAAGCGACTCCGAGACGGGCGACGACGGTTTCGCCCTGAGCGAACTCATGGGGCTCGCCAACAAATCACCGGCTACGAATCGGCTTGTTGTTTTAGACAGTTGCTACAGCGGAGCGATCGCTGATCGACTGGACGTCCGTGAAATGGCAGAAATCACGACCGGAACGACATTATTGAGTGCTTCAACGGCGAGTGAGGCGGCCTACGAGGCGACCGGCGGAGGGTCGAGTATCTTCACGAAGCTCTTGATCGATGCGCTCAATGGCGCCGCTGCAAACCTATTAGGTGACGTTACGCCCGGCAGCATTTACGCGCATATCGATCAATCTCTCGGCCCTTGGGGACAAAGGCCGATGTTCAAAACGAACGTTCAAACCTTCACCTCGCTTCGGAAGGCTTCTCCACCCATCGATGCGCGCCACTTGCGATCACTAGCCACATACTTTCCCGAACCTGGCTTTGAGCTACGCTTGGATCCCTCGTTTGAACCAGAACGCTTCGATGCAGACCTGGCCGGCAAGGATCTGCCTGCGCCGAACGCTGCTAATACAATCATCTTCGCTGCGCTCCAGGAATTGGCTAAAGTAGGCTTAGTGAGACCAGTCGGTGCAGATCATATGTGGCACGCAGCAATGCAAAGTAGATCTTGTAAGCTTACTGTCGTTGGTGAGCATTACCGGAATCTCGTTGCTTCACACTTGATCTAGCCGTGAGCAGCGAGGAATGGGATGCAATTGTAGATCGCCTCGCGGAAGAACTCGCAGCTGTCGAACACGCTCGATGGGCGCATTGGCAACAATATCTTCATAGTAAGGGAGATCTTAAAGAGGACGGGTCGCTCGTTCTGCCCGCAACTCTAGTGTCGCAATGGCAAAGGCAGTTGTCGACAAGCTACGACGATCTGACTCATGAGGAAAAAGATAGTGATCGAGAACAGGTACGAAAGTATCTTGACGTGATCGAGACAATCATCGTAAACGATGACTCTTGAATCAACCTTGCGCCTGAGTATTGGTAGGCATTCGTCTCTTATGCCCGTCAAGCGATGACTTTCGAAAGCGGATCAGGCGGCATGAACCAAACCGCGGCCCAGATGGCGAAAATCGTAATAGCGCGTTCGACGTTATTACCAGCGCCTCGACCAAGGGTCTGCGAAGCTAGGAACTCCCAGAACTAGATCTCGGAGTCGCAGGCGAATTGGATGCCGCCGATGGGGTCTTAGGTGGCGGTGGTGGCGGTGGTGGGTTAGCAGGCGCATCGACTACCAACCGAGATCCCTTCTCAATTAGATTATCAATCGATCTCGGCTGAATGATCTTCACTTCTTTCATGTTAAGCGCGCAACCCTGCGCTCATTATATAGTGCCGAATGCTGTTGCCGCCGCGCTTCCATCTGTATTTTCACTGCATCGACGAACAAAGAGTTGACGCATTAATGCTCACTTAATCCTAATTGCCTACGATAAGCAACACTATCACTCGATTCAGAGGATCATCGATGCCAATTATGATCTATAGGGCCACTTACAGTTTTCATACCAACGGAAACGACAAGGACTGGGATTCTCAAGTTGGGATTGATCTCGTATCAAACGGTAGTCCGTTGGGAGTCGATATGACTTCAATCATGACCCTAACGTTGACCATTGGAATAACGATAGTGATGAAGGGCCCTGGGATTGCCCGCTAAGCCAAAATTGGGATGCTGCCACCTTAGGCCAGTCCATTGTGCGCTTTACGCTGAGCCCCAATGGCAGCGACACGTGGGAGTGCAACGCATTCCTCACGCTTTATCTGTCAGACCAATCAACGCGTGGGTACTCTTGGCCGAACCTTACCTTTGTAAATCACGATAGCAAGATATTCCAGCTACACCCATAGACTGACGGGGTCGATTTATCGCGAAGTTGGTTGACACCGTTTGCAAAGCTGCAGCATCGAATTTCGAGTTACTTGTAGGCATTGAGGCTAGACGAAGAGGCAGTCAATGATTCACAAGAAATGCAAGTCTTAATGCGAATGGCGCAAGGCTAAAACGTTTCGGAGGAGCGCGTCAAATAATGCCCCACACGAAATTCGTTCTTGGTTTGAGCCTTATACTGGCTTTATGCACGTGGCTCAATTCCTTTGCCTCTGCTGCGCCGGTCGGACAGCTCATCGACGCCGATGATAACTCGCTTCAAAAACTAACGCTCATGGTTACCGCATCACCGCAAACCGCGGATAATGCCAAGGACATCAGAGTCTCGATTACCTTGTCGAATCCTACATCTGCTGAAGTACCCTATCCGGCAACCAACGTGTTTTTGGCAGACACTGGAACGACAATCAAGAATTCCGAAGGCCAGATAGTCGCTCGCGACCATCCTCTTGCGCGAGGTATGGTGGCGGGGGTACGGTTTCATTATCTTGCAGCGGGAGATTCTCTTGGCGAAACGACAACATTGTACGACTTGGGGTACGACCTTCAACCTGGACAGTATACGCTGATAGTCTCGCACACTGGCGTTGCTGCAAACGTGAGGCCGATCTACGCATCGCCCGTTTCAATAACTATTTCCCGATAAGGACCACCCAGACGCTAGGTGGATCTTTCGCAGCGAGATCGGCCGAACACCCTGGACGTGGACCCCGACATTGACACGGTAGGCTTGCTTTCGCCAAAGATGATCGATGTGACCGCCGAGCGCTACGTCCTAATCTGGTGCGCCCCGACCGGCTGCGATCTATCTGGAGAGGAAGGGGCCCAGTCTATTGCTCCGTCCCCTTTCACTCCCCTTACTCGAACTCGCGTCGCTTGTAGGGCTCCGCAAGATCGCACAGTTCGCCTGCAGTGCGAATCTTCTGCTTGCAGATCTCAATGAAATAGCCGTCCTCGTCCTCACCTTCGAATGAGTGAGCGTCAAACCCGAAGGCTGCAATAACGAGACGAAGCATTTCTCGACGATGGAGCAGAGCGGAGTTATCCGGCTTCGCTAAGACAAACTCGTCCCCGTTCATCAAGCGACTCGGTCTATCTCATCTGCGTCTTGGCGGCCTTCTGAACCGTGCACGATCAAAAAAGTGAGAAGCTTTGCAACATACCTGTGTAACAGATCGTGGGCACCTGGGGCCGCGCAGAGCCGTCTCAACGCCATACCCTAGCCTCACCAGCCGGCCCTGGAGCTTGTGGACCATCTACTTATCTGCGGCGCATGCTTACATCCCGGTCCCGGACATAACTGCTGCTCACGATGCTCATGCGAGGTTGCACGAACATGTCGTTGAAGCCGAAGTCCTCGAGCAAGGTCACCGACGTGACACGCAAGCGTACTATGGATACTCAAAAGCCAGGCGTAGCGTCGGATCTCCGTCCCAATCAGCAAAGAAGATTCTAAGCAGCCTGTCCTTCGGGAGGAGACGATGGAATACGTGATGACGGATAGCGTCGCGCACTGCACTGTCACCGGTGAGGAACACTCTTGAAAGCCATGCCTTCAAGATTAATGCTTCCTCTTTGTTTCCGGACAACCAGATTCTACCGAACCATCGGCGGAATTCCATTGCAGCCTCGTAACGAAGAAGCGACCAACCATCTTGGGGATCTTCACGAAGGCAACGTTCGAGAAACCTAAGGTAGCTCTCGCGAAAGACATCGTGCGGTAGCGGTGGCTCAACGGGCCGCCGCTGCAAGTCCAAATATTGATACGCAGCACCTTGGATTGCAAGATCATCACTTTGCAAGCAATCAAGGATAAAGCGCTGGTCGGGCGCGGCGACCGACCTTTCGTCCTTAAGGCCGAGCCTGCTGACCACTTCTTCAATCGTCACTGTCTAAGTTACGGCACCGGGATCGGAACCGGGACCGGAATAGGTAGCGGTAGTATCGGAAAGTCCGGCGGCTTGAACGGCCACGTGGGTGATAGTGGCGGCCCCTGAGCGGGCTGTGAGGACTTTGCCGGCGCGTAACTGTTCAAAGGTGTCGTTGGACATGCTTTGCACTTCCTTTCGAAGATCTTATAGCACCGTAC
>Ga0116228_10000992_pt1 | contig 23065 bp, 18 predicted proteins | sample S1TSphfallax_2_FD_89694 | JGI IMG/M metagenome (GOLD analysis project Ga0116228, IMG submission 89694) | Host-associated microbial communities from peat moss isolated from Minnesota, USA - S1T2_Fc - Sphagnum fallax MG | ecosystem: Host-associated > Plants > Peat moss > Unclassified | place...
GCATTCGCACGTCACGCGCAGCGTGCATTCGCACGTCACGCGCAGCGTGCATTCGCACGTCACGCGCAGCGTGCATTCGCACGTCACGCGCAGCGTGCATTCGCACGACGGACAAGTCCTTAGAACCCGTTACTTAAGGGAGGTCAGGGATAAGGAGGGGGCATCGCGGATGTAGCAACAGCCTTGTGCACCCCTCCTCATCCCTGAGTTCTTAAACGAATGAGGTTTGGGGACTTGTCCCCATCACGCGAATGCGTGTTTCACACGACGGGGTGCAGGGGCAGAGCCCCGGCCTTCTTAATGCAACCTCAAGCAATCAACCTTTAGATTGGTTCGCCGTTGACGCGGCGGCGCAGGCGTTCCAGGCGGGCTTGTCCTTTTTCGGTTTTGGGATCGAGGTCCAGGAGCTTCTGCCAGGCTGCCAGCGACTGGGCGTAGTTGTGGTGCGCTTCGGCCAGCTCGGACAAATCGGCTAGCGCGGGAAGCAGCTTGGGCTCGCGCGAGAGGGCTTGCGCCAGATCGGCGGCGGCGGCGGCTTCGTCACCCAGGGCCATACGCGCCTCGGCGCGGCGGCGCCACAGATCGGCCAGGTCCGGCTGCAGCACGACGGCGGCGTCGCAATCGGCAAGTGCGTCCTTGGCGTGGCCGGTGGCGATTTTCTGGGCGGCCTGGTCGATCAGCAACTGCACGGAGGGGGTTGCCTGATCGTGCCAGACGGCTTGCAGTTTGGCTTCGACCATGTCGGCGGCGGCGGTGGTCGGCGCGGCAAGAAGTGCTGCGAAAAGGGGGGCCGTGTCGACTGGGGCTGCGGCGGCTAGGAGCCAGGCCGCGGGGATAAGGGCGAGCGCACGCGCGAACGGGCGGGGTGTCGTGACAAAGGCCAAAAATTCAGACTGGCCGCGCGCCGCCGAACCCTCACCGTCGCATCGCTTCGCCGCGGGCCCCTTCCTCCTCCGCAAGTGCGGGCGAGGAGATGTGGGGCCATCCAAACTTACGGACGCTGGTATCATGATAATCTCCGCGGCAAGGTGGCGGGGGCGGGACCGCCGGCCATCCAGTCCAGCAACTCCACGGTATGGATGGCGGGCAGGTCGCCGCCAAGTTGAGTAAGGCAGCCGATGTTGCCGGCGGCGATCAGGTCGGGCTGCAGCGCTGCGATGGTATCCAGTTTTCGGGCGCGCAGGCGGTCGGCGATGTCGGGCTGCATGATGTTGTAGGTGCCGGCGGAGCCGCAGCAGAGATGTGCGTCGCGTGGCTCGACCACGTCGAAGCCGGCGGCACGCAGGAGGTTCTTGGGCGCGGCGGTGATTTTCTGGCCATGTTGCAGGCTGCACGCGGCGTGATAGGCGACCCGTAACCCTGGCGCGGGGCGCGTGGCCGCGTAGCCGATTTGTTCGAGGTAGGACGTGACGTCCATGGTAATGGCGGACACCGCGTCGGCGCGGTCGGGCCACGGCGATGGCTCGGCGCGAAAGATGTGTCCGTAATCCTTGATAACCGTGCCGCAGCCAGAGGTGTTGATGATGATGGCGTCGAGGCCGCCGGATTGCATTTCGCGGTGCCAGCCTTCGATGGCCGTGCGGGCGGTGGCCATGGCGGCTTCGTGCTGACCGAGATGATGGGTGAGTGCGCCGCAGCAACCGACGCCGTCGGCCACGACAACTTCGATGCCGAGCCGGGTGAGCAGGCGGATTGTCGCCTCGTTGATGGCGGGGGCGAGGATTGTTTGGGCGCAGCCGGTCAGCAGGGCGATGCGGCCACGGCGGGGGCCTTGGGCCGGGTGAATGCCCGGTTTCGCGCTGGCGCCGGCCGGCGGCAGTTGCGCGGGCGCAAGCGACAGCAGGGCGCGCAGGCGGCGGACCGGCAGGCTTTGGCCCGGCATCAGGGGGGCGAGCCCTCGACCGAGTCGGGCTAGAACGAGAGAGGCGCGGAACAACGCGGGGTGGGGCAGCACGCGCGCCAGCACCCAGCGCAAGGCGCGGTCGTGCCAGGCGCGGCGGTAGGTTTTTTCGATATGGATTCGGGCGTGATCGACGAGGTGCATGTAGTTTACGCCGGACGGGCACGTGGTCATGCAGGCGAGGCAGCCGAGGCAGCGGTCGACATGGCGGACCACGTCCTCGGTGGCCGCTCGCCCGCTTTCGAGCATGTCCTTGATAAGGTAGATGCGTCCGCGCGGACTATCGAGTTCGTCGCCGAGTAGCACGAAGGTGGGGCAGGTCGCGGTGCAGAATCCGCAATGCACGCAGGTGCGCAGCACCTGGTTGCTGGTGGCGGTATCCGGGTCGGCGAGCTGAGCGGCGGAGAAGGATGTTTGCATTTATTGAGCCTATCCGCGCTGAAGTGTTCAATAAATCAAAAGTTTTTTGTTTCTTCTTTTCAGAAAAGAAATACTTCTTCTTCTGCGATCGGCGACATGCGTCAGGGCCGGGGCAAGTGCTTCCATCGGCGCACCGCCACGAGTGACCATACCGCTTCGACAACACCGAAGGGCCAAGCGCCCTGCATGAAACCGTAGGCCGATCCGAGCGCGCACGCGGCGGCGAAGGCGAGCGTGTACCAGCGGCTTCGGGTTTCCAGCGTGTAGCAGATCAGCATCATGGCGACGGCGAACAGGCCGAAGGTCGTTAGTCTGTCCATGTGCGGATGTCGGCTGCGTGTGCTAAGCTATTGAAAACATGGTGGGCGCGACAGGGATTGAACCTGTGACCCCTACCGTGTCAAGGTAGTGCTCTCCCGCTGAGCTACGCGCCCGTCATGGAGCGGTTCGTAGCGGCCGTGGTGCCGGGTGGCAATCCCCTTGGTGGCTCGGCTGACTGTCACAAAAGCTTCACAAAAGTGAAATCCTATTGTCATGGTGGGTGGGTAGGGTCCGGCGCGCCGGCATCGGGCCCTGCCGGACCACCTTCAAGAATACCGCGGGAGACTGCATGAACCCCATTCACGCTGCCTTGGTACTTGGCGTCAGGGCGGGTTTTTGCTCCGTCGTTTTGGTGGGGCTTTTGGTTTTCGCCGCAGCCGCAGACGCACAGCAGATAACGGGCGCCGGTTCGACGCTGGCACAGCCTGTTTACGGCAAGTGGGCGGATCTTTCCCATGCCGCCACAGGTGTCAGGCTGAATTACCAGGGCGTGGGTTCGGGCGCTGGGCAGGAACTGGTGATGCGGCGGACGGTGGATTTCGGCGCCAGCGACGCGCCGATGGCGGCGGCCAAATTGTCGCAGAACAAGCTTATGCAATTTCCGACCGTCATTGGCGCCGTGGACATCGCCATCAATGTTCCCGGCATTGCGTCCAACACATTGAAACTCACCGGACCGTTGCTGGCCAACATCTATCTCGGCAACATCACCAATTGGAATGATCCGGCAATCGCGGCGGTCAATCCGGGGGTGAAATTGCCCGACCTGGCGATTGCGCCGGTTTACCGTGCCGACGGATCGGGGACGACGTATGTGTTTACCGGCTATCTCGCCAAGCTGAGCCCTGACTTCAAATCGAAGGTGGGCGTGGACAAGGCGGTGAGCTGGCCGGCCGGCACGGGTGCGAAAGGAACGGCCGGGGTGGCTGGGGCAGTGAAAAACACGGTGGGCGGTTTGGGGTATGTGGAAAGCGCCTATGCTACGCTCAACCATCTGACGATCGTGCAATTGCAGAACCATGATGGCCGGTTCATTGCGGCGACACCGCAGGCCTTTGCGGCCGCCGCGGCGGCGGCCGATTGGACCGGTGTCGCCAACTTCGCGGTGGATATGAACAATATGGCTGGGGCGAATTCATGGCCGATTGAATCCGCGACGTTCGTTTTGCTGCCGACCAACCCGGCCAACCCCGCGCGAGGTGCCGCGGTGACGAAGTTCTTCGATTGGGCATTGACCAAGGGCGACGCTGCCGCGATCGGCCTGCAGTATGTGCCGCTGCCGGAAGGCGTGAAGACTGCGGTGATCGCATCCTGGAAGCAGGCGGGGTTGATGTAGGCGCGCGCGCTCGGCCGCCCATCGTGGCGCAAACCCTCACCGCCGGCGGGACCAGGGCGCGCCGCCCGCGCGACCGCAACATCGGCGATGCGATCTTCGCCGCCCTCGTGCATGCGGCCGGCGCCTTTGTGCTGTTGCTGCTGGGCGCGATACTCGTTCTGTTGTTCCTGGGCGGCCTGCCGGCGTTTCGCGCGGCCGGGTTCGGGTTCCTGGTCTCGTCGGCCTGGAATCCTGTCACGGAACGTTTTGGCGCCCTTGTTTCTGTTTATGGCACCGTTCTGAGTTCCGTGCTGGCGCTGCTGCTGGCGGTGCCGCTGGCGTTCGGCATTGCCTATTTCCTCACCGATCTGGCGCCGGGGTGGCTGCGCCGGCCGGTCGGCACCGCGGTGGAACTGTTGGCAGCGGTGCCCAGCATCATTTACGGCATGTGGGGTTTTTTCGCGCTTGCACCCTGGCTTTCGGCCACGGTGAAGCCGGCGCTCGGCACCCTTCTGAGCCACGCCCCGGGGATTGGGCCGGTATTCCGTCCGTCTCCGGGGAACGCCAGCATATTTACCGCGGCGGTTGTGCTGGCCATCATGATCATCCCGTTCATTGCGGCAACCATGCGCGATGTGTTCGAAACCGTGCCGATCATGTTCAAGGAATCGGCGCTGGGCCTCGGCTGCACCACTTGGGAGGTGGTGCGGCATGTGGTGCTGCCCTACACGCGCATTTCCGTGGTGGGCGGCATCATGCTGGGCCTGGGCCGGGCTCTCGGCGAAACCATGGCGGTGACATTCGTCATTGGCAACACTAATCGCATCAGTCCCAGCATATTCGCACCGGGCAATACGATTGCGTCATTGGTGGCGCTGGAGTTTCCCGAAGCCGACCAGGGTAGCCTGCATCTTTCCGCATTGATGGCACTGGGGTTCATCCTGTTTGTCATTTCGTTCGTTGTGCTGGCGACCTCGCGGCTGCTATTACGACCCAGCGCGGGCGCGAAATGAGCGCGCGTGACGCATCGGTTGCGGCTGCCCTTGGCCGGCGGCGGCACCGCATCGATCTGGTATCGCGCATTCTGGCCACCACCGCGACGCTGTTGGCGCTGGCTTTGCTGACCTGGATCTTGTTCACGCTGCTTTGGCTCGGCCTGCCGGGATTGAACCTGTCCGTGTTTACGACCATTACACAATCGCCCGGCTCCACCGGCGGCCTTGCCAACGCGATCGTCGGCAGCGTGATCCAGACCGCGCTCGGAACCGCGATCGGCACGCCGGTCGGCCTGCTGGCCGGCACCTATCTTGCGGAGTATGCCGGCCGCAGCGCGTTCGGCAATGTTGTTCGTTTTGTGTCTGATATATTACTCTCGGCGCCTTCGATCCTCATCGGCCTGTTCATATTTTCCATTCTTGTCGCCCCGTTCGGCGGCTTTTCCGGCTACGCGGGCGCCGCTTCGCTCGCCGTCATTGTCATTCCGATCGTCGTGCGCACCACCGAGGACATGCTGAGCCTGGTGCCGGTGACGTTGCGCGAGGCGGCGATCGCGCTGGGTTCGCCGCGATGGAAAACCACCCTGCTGATCTGCTATCGCGCGGCCCGCGAGGGCATTCTCACCGGCATTCTGCTGGCGGTGGCGCGCGTTGCCGGCGAAACCGCGCCGTTGCTGTTCACCTCTCTTGGCAATTCCGACTATTCGGGCTTGAATTCGGCCATGGCCAGTCTGCCGATTACTATTTATCAATATTCGTCCAGCGCGTTCGACGATTGGGTTCAACTTGCCTGGACCGGCGCATTGCTGATTACGCTTGGCGTGCTGACGCTCAATATCGTGGCGCGACTAATAGTACGCCGCCGCTGAAGGACCGTGCACATGTCGCAAACATCGAACACGCCAGTTGCTGCGTCCCCGTCAGGGAGCCAGACGGCACCGGTGCGCGCGGCGACAATGGCTGGGCTGGCGGCGCGTGTTTCGATCCGCAATCTGGATTTCTATTACGGCACCAATCGCGCCCTGAAAGGGATAACGCTCGACCTGCCCGACAAGCGTGTCACCGGCATGATCGGCCCTTCGGGTTGCGGCAAGTCTACATTGTTGCGCGTGCTGAACCGCATGTACAGCCTTTATCCGGGCCAGCGCGCAACCGGCGATGTGATGATGGACGGCGAGAATATTCTGGCCCCCGACGCCGACGTCCATGCATTGCGCAGCCGCGTGGGCATGGTGTTCCAGAAGCCGACACCCTTTCCCATGACGGTCTACAACAATATCGCGTTCGGCATTCGGCTGCACGAAAAGCTCGGGCGGGGCGAGATGGATGCGCGGGTGGAATGGGCACTGACGCGCGCGGCGCTGTGGGGCGAGGTGCGCGACCGGCTGGGCGCGCCTGCCAGCGCCTTGTCCGGCGGCCAGCAGCAGCGCCTCTGCATTGCGCGCACCATCGCCATTCGCCCGGAGGTCATTCTGCTGGACGAACCGACCAGCGCGCTCGACCCGATCAGCACCTTGAAGATCGAGGAGCTGATCGACGAGCTGAAACGCGATTTCACCATCGCCATCGTGACGCACAACATGCAACAGGCGGCACGCTGCGCCGACCAGGTGGCGTTTTTCTATCTGGGTGAATTGATCGAGGTGGCGCCCGCGGCACAATTGTTTACGGCGCCGAGGCAAAAGAAGACGCAAGAATACATTACCGGGCGATTCGGCTAATGGGCAATATGCCAAGCAAGCAGTTCTATTTTGAAAGAAAGCACCAAGAAACTCTTGTCTTTTGCCTAGACCGGACACCATAGCCTATGCCCTCGGATCTGCCGCAACATATCGTCAAGAGCTTCGAGCAGGAGCTGAAGCAGCTGCGCGCGATGCTGGTTGAAATGGGCGGCCTGCTGGAAGCCCAACTCGCCACCGCCGGCGCCGCGGTGATGCAGGGCGATAGCGCGGCGGCCACTGCCGCGTTGGAGCAGGACCCGGCGGTGGACGCACTGGAACGCGAGGTGGAACAGTTCGTCATTCGCATGCTGGCGCTGCGCCAGCCGATGGCGGGGGATCTGCGGCAAATTGTTGCGGCCTTGAAAATCAGCAGCGACCTCGAACGGATCGGCGACTATGCGGCCAACGTCGCCAAGCGCAGCATTGTGCTGGCGCAGTTCAACCTGCCCTTCAAGCTCGCGGGCCTGGCGCATCTCACCCGGCTGGTGCAGGAGAATCTAAAACGCACGATCGACATACTGGGTGATTATGATGCGGAACGGGCGATCGAGGTGTGGCGCGCCGACCAGGCCGTGGACGACATCTATACCGCCATCTTTCGTGAGCTGATTACCTATATGATGGAAGATCCGCGCAACATCACGCCCTGCACGCATCTTCTGTTCGTGGCAAAAAACCTGGAACGAATCGGCGATCATACGACAAACATAGCCGAAACGGTGCATTATGCCACCACCGGCGAAGTGTTGCCGGAAGGCCGCCCAAAGGGCGAAACATCAGCCTACATGATTGTCAGAGCGCGGGACCAGTAAATGATCGACGCAGAAATATCCCCGGCCGCCGAGGGAACAACCTCGCTGGCCAAGCCGCTGGTGCTGGTGGTGGAAGACGAAGCCGCCATTGTGACTGTGCTGCGCTACAACCTTGAGAAACAGGGCTTTCGCGTGGACGAAGCCGGCGACGGGCAGGAAGCGCTGACCCGCATTGCCGAAAACACGCCAGACCTGGTGCTGCTGGACTGGATGCTGCCGGTGATGAGCGGCATAGAAGTTTGCCGCCAAATCCGCCGGCGCGCCAATACGCGCGACTTGCCGGTGATCATGGTGACGGCACGCACCGAGGACCAGGATGCGGTGCGCGGCCTCAATACCGGCGCCGACGATTATATCACGAAACCTTTTAACATGGATGCGCTCCTTGCCCGCATGCGAGCGCTGCTGCGCCGGTCCAATGCCGTTCCGGTAAAGGGACGGCTGGCATTTCACGATATCACAATGGATCTTGCCGCGCACCGCGTGCAACGCAACGGCCGCGCCGTGCATCTGGGTCCAACGGAATTTCGCCTGCTCGAATTCCTGATGCAGCACCCACGCCGGGTGTTTTCGCGCGAGGAGCTGCTCGATGCCGTGTGGGGCCCAGACATTCATGTCGAACCGCGCACCGTGGACGTGCATATCCGCCGCCTGCGTAAATCCATCAACGGCGAAACCGAACTCGACCTGGTCCGCACCGTCCGCGCCGCCGGCTACGCGCTCGATACGGAGCCGATTTAGTGCTTGATGGTCTGGATTTGACGTTAAGGAAGGCCGGGGCTCTGCCCCTGGACCAAGCTGGGGACTTGTCCGTCGTGCGAATGCACGCGGGCGCGTGACGCGGGGGTCGAGGGGCAGAGCCCCCGCCTTCTTCAACTTCAAATCCAACCATCAAGCTCTGGATCGGCTCCGATCTGGAAGTGCGCGCGGAGATCGCGTACGCTTCCGCCAAATGGGACGGATGGATGCACCCATGCGGACGGGGCTTGCGACTTTGGTGGCGCGTATTTGTGGGGCAGGTGTCTGGGCGCTGCCGATGCTTTGGGCCGTCGCCGGCACCTGTTCGGCGCAACCGGATGGGCAACCTGGTGTTCGGGCGCCGGCGTCTGCCGGCGCCGGCCATTCACCCCTGAGGCGCAAGCCGCATGGCGTTGCTGCCGAGGCAAACGATCCCCAGCATGGATTGAGCGTAACGACCTGGTTTTCGCTTGGCGACGATCCGTCGCGGTCGTCGCTCATTCGCGCGAAGCCCGGCTTGTATGCGCCGCCGACCGAGGATGCCAGCGAGAACATATTTGTGTTTTCCCGCCGCAGTCATGCGCAGGAGGAGCAATGGTGGCCGGACAGCAAGTCGGGATTGCCACTCTACGAATCCTCGAATTCCGACGCCGCGCAACCGCTTGTGCCTTACGCCGCCTGGACCAGTGCTGAACAGCAACGACTAACTTCGTCCATAAAAAATGCGATGGACGCCTGCGGCGTGCTCATGATCGCCTGCCCAAACCCTCCATAGCAAAAGTTTTTTGCTGCTTTTCCTCAAGCAAGAAGTCTGCCTTTCTGTTACGGCGCGACCACCGCCATCCCGCTACATTCCGAGCAATTCCAACATTCGGCGCACGTAGCGTTCGTGCCCGCCAGCTTGCAGGTGAATCCGGTAATCGCATTCCCGCCTGACATCATCGCATTCAGCTTTGCTTCCGCCGTGGCATCACCGAGCGTCGCGGCTGGGTCCGTCGCGACCGATTTGCATGCATAGCCCATGATGTGTCCGAGTTGCCTGACGGACGCAGGCGGCGTTTCGCCCTCATGGAATATCTTGACGTTGGCTGCCGCCGCTTTTTGCGTGAGCGATGCGTCGGTGACTGTCCCGTCCGGGTGCAGTGGTGTGCATGCTGCGAGCAGCAGTGAAGTAGCCACCATGAGTGGCAATGCGTCTGACGCATGTCTACACCGCACTTCCATTCGCCGCCCACTGTTCATCCGCACGGCTTGCGATAATAGGGGCGCGGTGCCAATCCCAAATTCGCGTTTCCGTCGTTCACTTTAGAGGATACAAAATGCCTTACGTCTTGCGACCAGCGTTTGCCGCAGGCTGCCTGCTGCTTTGTGCCGCCGGCCCGGCGCGGCCGGTGCATGAGTTTCTCTCGGTCGCGTTGTCGCCAGACGGCAAACATGTTGCCTCCATCGAGGGTGATGCCACGCCTTCGGGTGCCGTGGATATTCAGCACCTCGTCATACGCGCGACGCAGGACGGTGCCGCGACCGACATAACGCTGCCATGTGGCGCGGTGCCGCAATGCACGCCGTCGTCGCTGGCCTGGTCGCCGGACGGCAAGCTGGCGTTTTCTCTGCGCACACCCGGCAGTCACGATTACGCAATCTACACCACGACGCCGGCCGGCGGCGCGCCCACGCGCCTGGCGGCGGTCCGGGGAACGGTGGACGATTTGCGCTATAGCCTGCGCGGCACATTGGCGGCGCTTGTTATCCTTGGGGCAGAAAAGGAAGTCGGTGCGGTGCAAGCCGGCGCCCCGGTCGCCGGCGTGCTTGGCGGCGACATTCACGAACAGCGCATTGTCATCGTCCACGCGGACGGCACGCTTGCGGATGCGTCGCCGCCCGATCTGTTTGTTTATGAGTACGATTGGTTGCCGGATGAGACCGGCTTCGTCGGCACCGCGGCACATGGCGATGGCGACAATAATTGGTGGGTGGCCGGGCTTTACAAGTTCGATGCGAAATCCGCCGCGGCAACGCTGCTGTATACGCAAGCCAACGCGCGTCAGCAATTGGCTGATCCGCGTGTTTCGCGGGATGGCAGGAGCGTCAGCTTCATTGGCGGCATCATGAGCGATTTCGGCTCGACCGGCGGCGACGCATTTGTGCTGAAGCTGGACAGGCCCGGCGCATTGCCGGTTGATCTGACACCGAAATTTCCTGTTTCGGTGACGGCGCTGAGCTGGGCGTGCGATGGCAAGAGTTTGCTAGGTTCCGAACTGGCGGCGGGGCAACGCAGGCTGGTGGCGTTCGCACCGGCGCCGGGGGCGCCTGCGAAGATTTTATTTGCTGGAGCGGAACGGTTGGCCGACGACGACGAACCCGTGTCGCTCGCCTGCGGCACGGGCCAGGCGGCCGCGGTGCATGAGGATTTCACCCATCCGCCGGAGATCGAAGTCGGCCCGATCGGCGGCTGGCACGATCTGACACGCGCCAATGCGGGCCTGACCGCACCCGTGGTGGCCAGCAGCATTACCTGGAAAAATCAGGGCTTTGATGCGCAGGGCTGGCTGCTATTGCCGGTCAATTCGTCAACCGATCAAAAGCTGCCGCTGATTACCGACGTGCATGGCGGGCCGGGCGCCGCGGCGCAGCCTCGTTTCGCGGGCGTCGGTCTGACCCGCCATCTGCTGGAGGCCGGCTACGCCATTTTCCTGCCTAACCCGCGCGGCAGTTTTGGGCAGGGCGAGGCGTTTGCGCAGGCGAATGTGCGCGACCTGGGGCATGGCGACTTGCGCGACATTCTGGCCGGCATAACCGCCGCGGAAGCCTCGGCGCCGATCGATGAGCAGCGGCTGGGGCTGGAAGGTTGGAGTTATGGCGGCTTCATGACGATGTGGACGGTGTCTCAAACGCACCGGTTTCGCGCCGCGGTCGCCGGCGCGGGCATTAGCGACTGGGAGAGTTATTACGGCGAGAACGGCATCGACGGCTGGATGATTCCGTATTTCGGTGCATCGGTTTATGATGATCCGGCGATTTATGCGAAATCATCGGCGATTAACTACATCAAGAATGTGCGTACGCCGACGTTGGAGGTGGTGGGGGAACGCGACATTGAATGCCCTGCGCCGCAGACCGAGGAGTTTTGGCATGCGCTGAGCACTTTAGGGGTGACGACGGAGGGGGTGATTTATCCCGGCGAGGGGCATGGGATGCACGACCCGAAACATGTGGCGGACTACCAGGCGCGGGTTGTTGCGTGGTTTGATAGGTATTTGAGGAAGTGAGGAAGCAGTTTTTTCTTGAAAAAGAGAACCAAAAATTTTTTTGTGACGAGCCTGGCGGCGATGCGGTGGCGCGTGGTCCAGTCCGACTCGGTATCGTCCTGCGTTAGACGTTCTCTCTCCAGTGGTTGGAATTTTCAACCAGACATCCGTTCGTCTCCGCGGCATATGCCAGCTCGAAATCCGCAGTGAGCAACGTTGGCGCAGGACCCTCCGTTTGAATTGAAATGAACTCTAACAATACAGAATCCGTCAGTCCCAGCCTGATAAATTCATGTCGAAGCACCGCATCTTTGCTCGGAACGAATTTTTCAGGACTTGTGCTAACAAGTGTTCGCATTGTCAGCGCTATCCGTGACCGGGACGGTTCCGCGATGTGTTGCAGGAGGTTCGAGACCTCGGTGAGAGTGTTGGGTAGCAGGATAACGCTAGGATACAAAGAGACTAGCTCAACCAATAAATCGAAATCTTCCCGCGAATAAATATTCCGTAATCGCTTATGCTGCGTAATGTAATGAGGTTCGGTGGAACCTCGTCTTCGGCGTACCCGTCCCTTATGTAGCTTTTTGCCTTTGAGATCGCTTCCTTCACGTTCACGGCTAAACCCTCATGTCGTGCAGTGGATATGCTTCCTTGGCCGATCCGCACAGCGGCCCTATGTCCCTACACATTGTTCCCCAAGGTAGAATAGGCCAAATCCGCCACGGCCAAATGTCCGGTTGCGGTGGGATGCAGGTGGTCGAAGAACAGATACGTGTTCTGCGCGGCGCCGTGGGCGTTCAGGGTGCCGCTGAAGGGATTTTCAAAATTGCCGGTCCAGACGGGTGTGGTGACGTTCTTGAGGCCGAATTTTGCCGGGTCGGCCACCGCTTCATCGATCAGCGTGAATACGTCCACGAGGTCGATGCTGACATGGTCCTGCGCCACCAGGGTTTGCAGCGATGAGGTGAGGTCCTGGTTGTATAAGGCGGAGAGTTGGGTGGCGACCGCGGAGTTGCCTTTTTCCTGCGGCGTTTTGCCGAGATCGGGCACATTCAGGATGACAAAATTCTTGGCGCCATCCAGCACCAGGTCGTTGACAAAGCTGGTTTCGTTGCTCACGGCTTGCGAAATGTCCGTGGTGGCTTCGGTGGGATTGTTGGCATAGGCGGAAATGGCATCGATGACGTCGTTGCCGCCGATGGAGAGTGTGTAGAGCGCATTGGCGACGGGATGCGGGTCGGCCACCAGGAATTGCGCAAGTTGCGATGGCAGATCGATGGGTGTGACGTCGTGCAGCGCCTCGCCGCCGGTTTCTGCGCCGCCATAGGCAAAATCGCGGCCTCCGTCGAGGCTGGCCTTGACCGTGCCGAGCCCGAGCTGTTGTGCCAGATCCTGCACCCAGACCTTGCCGTTGGTGAAACGACCGTCGGAGTAGATGAAGTCTGTGGGCAGGATGCCGCCGGTGAGGGTGTAGTCGTTGCCGACGTCGGAGAGCGAGTCGCCGAACGCGTAGAGCGCACCGTATTTGGGCGCCGGGTCGGCGGGCGCGGCGCCGAACTGCATTGCGTTGGCAACGCCGAGCGAAAACTTGTCGATCATGATGCCCCTACTATGTTGCGCGCAGCGCGTTGAGTTGTTCGTTGTACGGCGGCCGGGCTTGGAGGTGGTGGGCTGGAGCCCCATAGGCGTTAGAACAGGGTTCGATACCCTTCGCAGCGGGGGTCTTAAACCATTTTTTCCCACGCTACGGCAGCTATTCTAACGCCTATGGGACTGAAGGCCACCCTACGTCTGTGCGCATTAGGCCTGCACTCAATTTTTCTCAAGCGCCAGAGGGCTAAACGTAAATAAAGGTTTCTCGGTTGTTTTTTCAAAGAAGAACTGCATCATTCCTACCGAAATAGAAGCGAGGCTTTCGCAATTGTCTGCCAAAACCCCCAGGCGAGCGGCGCGCCGATGGCAAGCCAGGGCAATAGCAGCCGCCCGTCAAATCCACGCGCCTCGATCAACCCCGACTCGATCACCGCGGTTTGCCGCGCGCGGGCGGTGGGGACGTAGGTGAACCATTGCGGGGCCAGTTTGCGCACCGCGAGGTTGCACGCGAGGCCGGCGACCAGCAATCCGGCAAGGACATACATGGCCTGGTCGTAAACCTGGGCGCGCGGGACGCCGGCGGCGAGCTGGTGGTCGCGGAAATCGTTGACGATTTCGGGGCCTAGGAGGCCGGCGACGGACCACGCGGTGAGCAAGCGGCCGTGAATGGCGCCGACGTTGCCGGCGCCGAAAATGTCGGCGAGATAGGCCGGAATGGTTGCGAAGCCGCCGCCATACATCGACAGGATGACGGCGAAGGTGGCCGCATAGAGGGCGACGCTGCCGCTGCGTGCCAGGGTCGGCACGGACGCATACAGAATGAAACCGAGGACGAAAAACACCGTGTAGGTGGCGCGCCGGCCGATGCGGTCGGACAACGATGCCCAGAAGAAGCGGCCCAGAATGTTGAACAGCGACAGGAAGCCGATGAAGCCGGCCGCCACCGCGGCCACAGCCTTCTTTTGGTCGGGCGATAGCGTGCCGATGGTCAGCGCCGGCGCGCCGATCAGCCTGCCGCCGAATGTCTCCTGAATCATCGGGCTGGCCATTTCGAGAACACCGATGCCGGCCGAAACGTTCAGGCACAGCACGCCCCAAAGCAGCCAGAATTGGGGTGTGCGGTGTACGCGTTGCACCGGCACGGACGAGCCGCCGGCGGCGGTGCTGGCGACCATGGTGTCGGGCGGTATGCGATAGCCGAATGCGCCGGCGGTCATGAACGCGGCATAGATTGCTGCCATTGTCAGCATGGTTTGCCAGACGCCGACGCCGGTGGCGGTGTGAAAGTGCGCCATCAGGCGGGTCGCCAGGGGCGCGCCGACCATGGCGCCGCCGCCGAAACCCATGATGGCGAGGCCGGTCGCCATGCCGCGGCGGTCGGGAAACCATTTTACTAATGTAGAGACCGGCGAGATGTAGCCCAGACCCAATCCGACGCCGCCGATGACGCCGCCGCCGAGCCACATGATCCAGAGTTGGTGCACGTAGATGCCGAATGCGGCCAGCGCGAGGCCGCCGGGCCAGCATATTGCGGCGACGAGCCCTGCCTTGCGCGGTCCGGCCCGTTCCAGCCAGCCGCCCCACAAAGCGGCCGATCCGCCGAGGAAAACAATGCCGATGGTAAAGATCGGCTTGAGGTTGCTGAGCGTCCAGTCGCAGTTGGTTGCGGTCAGAGCGTAGAGGGTGCCGGTGCCGGCGGGGCATGTAACCGGGTGCGTCAGCCCGACGGAAAGCGACAGGGGCAGCCAGAAAACCGAAAACCCGTACACCATGCCGATGCACAAATGGATCGCGAGCGCGGCCGGCGGGACCATCCAGCGGTTGAAGCCGGGGCCGGCAATGGTGCGTTCGCGGGACAGCAGCCCTGTGGCGTGCACGGTATCCTGCCCTGGAGCCTGGATAGTGGCCTGGCTCATAACGGTTTCTGCCTCCCTGGATGCGTCTTGTCTGGCACGTGGCTGTGCCGCGCCCGCGTTTGCTCCAATCTTGCATTAAGCTCGTGGAGACGAAAAGCTGGTTGCATCGCGGACGAAAGGCCGCTAAGCGGCGCGGCGGGCCACGCCCCCCCACCGGGGCGCTTCTCTTCTGAAAGGGAGAGCCGCAATGGCGTACGCCGTGAAACCGGACATTCGTCCGCAGTCCCCCAATTTTTCATCTGGTCCCTGCACAAAGCGCCCTGGGTGGTCGCTGGATGTGCTTCGCGGCGCTTATCTCGGGCGCAGCCATCGCGCGAAAGCGCCCAAGGCGGCGCTGGCGGAGGTGATCGACCGGTCGCGCGCCATTCTCGGCATGCCGGCGGACTGGAAACTTGGCATTGTGGCCGGGTCGGATACCGGCGCGTTTGAGGCAGCGATGTGGAGCCTGCTGGGCGCCCGCGGCGTGGATGTGCTGTCGTTCGAAAGTTTTTCGGAAGGATGGGCGACCGACGCGGTCAAGCAGCTTCGCGTCGATGCGCGGGTGTTGTCGGCGCCTTACGGCGCGTTGCCCGATTTGGCGTCGGTGGACCCGGCGCGCGATTTGGTGCTGGCGTGGAACGGTACCACCAGCGGAGTGAAATTGCCGGATGGCGGCTTTATCAGCGCGGCGCGCGAGGGGTTGGTGCTGTGCGACGCCACCAGCGCCGCGTTCGCCATGGATTTACCGTGGGACAGGCTGGATGTGGTGACGTGGTCGTGGCAGAAAGTGCTTGGCGGCGAGGCGGCGCACGGCATGTTGGCGCTGTCGCCGCGGGCGGTCGCCCGGCTGGAATCCTACAAGCCGGCCTGGCCATTGCCGAAGATATTTCGGCTGACGAAGGGCGGCAAACTGATTGATGGTATTTTCGCCGGTGAAACCATCAATACACCGAGCATGCTCTGCGTGGCGGACGCGCTGGATGGGTTGCGCTGGGCTGAAAATGTCGGCGGGTTGGCGGGACTGAAAGCGCGCAGCGAAGCTAATCTCGCGACGATTTCGGCATGGGTGGCGCAGAGCGATTGGGCGGGGTTTCTTGCCGAAGACCCTGCGGCGCGCAGCAACACGTCGATCTGCCTTAGGATCGTGGCGCCCTGGTTTACGGGTCTGTCCGCGGATCGGCAGGCGGCGGCGGCGAAGCAACTCGCGGCGCTGCTGGAGAAGGAGGGGGCGGCGCTGGATATCGGTGCGTATCGCGATGCGCCGCCAGGGCTGCGCATCTGGGGCGGCGCCACGGTGGAAACATCCGACATTGAAAAGTTGTTGCCGTGGCTCGATTGGGCCGCGGTGCAGGTGCGCGGAGATTTCGCGGCAGACTTGGCCAACCAGGCCGCGGAGTGACCCATATGTCGAATTACATTCCCAAAGTGCTGATCAGCGACAAGCTGTCGCCGGCGTCGGTCGAAATATTTCTCAATCGCGGGCTGGAGGTGGATGTGCGGCCGGGGCTTGCGCCGGCGGACCTGCGGGACATTATTGGCGACTATGACGGGCTGGCGATCCGGTCGAATACGAAGGTGACGCGCGAGCTTCTCGATGTTGCCGGAAAACTCAAGGTCGTAGGGCGGGCCGGGATCGGCGTCGACAATGTGGATCTGAAGGCGGCGACGGCGCGCGGCGTGGTGGTGATGAATACACCGCACGGCAATTCCATCACCACGGCGGAACATGCGATTGCGATGATGTTCGCGCTGGCGCGCGATTTGCCGGAGGCGACCGCCAGCACCAAGGCCGGGAAATGGGAAAAGAACCGTTTCATGGGCGTGGAGCTGACCGGGAAAGTTCTTGGCCTGATCGGCGCCGGCAATATCGGCGGCATCGTGGCGGATCGGGCGCATGGTCTGCATATGCGGGTGATTGCATATGATCCGTTCCTGTCGGAGGAGCGGGCTGTCGGGCTTGGCGTCGAAAAAGTGGAACTCGACGATTTGCTGGCGCGGGCGGATTTCATATCGCTGCATACGCCGCTGACCGATGCGACCCGCAATATCCTGTCGGCGCGAGCGCTGGGGCACACCAAGAAGGGTGTGCGCATCATCAATTGCGCGCGCGGCGGTTTGATCGACGAGGCGGCGCTGTATGAGGCGCTGAAGTCGGGCCATGTCGCGGGGGCGGCGCTGGATGTTTTTGAAACCGAACCGGCCAGGGACAGCCCGCTGTTCATGCTGCCCAACGTTGTGTGCACGCCGCATCTCGGCGCCAGCACCACCGAGGCGCAGGAGAATGTGGCGCTGCATGTAGCGGAGCAGATGTCGGATTTTCTGCTGACGGGCGCGGTCACCAACGCGATTAACGCGCCGAGCGTGTCGGCGGAGGATGCGCCGCGCCTGCGTCCTTATATGGAACTGGTGCAAAAACTCGGCGCGTTCGCGGGGCAGTTGACGCAGGCGCAGGAAGGCGTGATCCGGCGTATTTCGATCGAATATGAAGGGTCTGCGGCGGCGCTGAACCAGAGGCCGCTGACCGCGGCGGCGCTGGCGGGGATTCTGACGCCGGTGATGTCCGGTGTGAACATGGTGAATGCGCCGGTGGCGGCGCGCGACCATGGCATTGCGGTGGCCGAAACGGTGCTGGAGCGGGCGAGCGAATATCAGACGCTGGTGCGCATTTCGGTCACCACGGATGGTGGCACGCGCTCGGTGGCGGGCACGCTGTTCGCGGGTAACAAGCCGCGTCTCGTGGAAATCATGGGCATTCCGGTGGAAGCCGATTTCGCGCGGCGGATGCTGTATGTGACCAATCACGACAAGCCTGGATTTATCGGCAGGTTTGGCGACTTGCTGGCGCAGCATGGGATTAATATTGCGACGTTTCATCTGGGGCGGGCATCGCCGGGGGGGGACGCGATCTGCCTGGTTTCGGTGGACGAGGATGTTAGCGAGCAGGTGCTGAAGGAGGTAAGGGCGCTTCCCCTGGTGGTGCAGGCTACGGCCTTGGCGTTCTAAGGAGGTATGTTCGTTTTTGAAATAAAGAAATACTTCCTTCCTTGAATAACCTTCTTAGTAAAGCCACGAGCCTCCACCAAGCCGGCCGCCTGGCAGAGGCCCAGTCACTCTATCGCCAGATCCTGCGGGCAAACCCGAACGATGCGGACGCGCTGCACCTGCTTGGCGTGCTTGCGCATCAATCCGGTCATGCCGCGGACGCCGAAAAGCTCATCCGTCGCGCGCTGGCTGTAGCGCCAGGCATGTTTGCCTTTCATAACAGTCTTGGCAACGTATTGCGGGCTTTGGGACGGGCGGCGGAGGCGGAAGCGGCTTATCGGGGCGCGCTGCGCCTGCAGCCGAACGTGCCGGATTTTCACCACCATCTCGGCCTTGCGTTGAAGGACCAGGGGCGCGCGACGGAGGCCGAGGCGTCGTTTCGTCAGGCGATCCGGCTGCGGCGGGATTTTGTGCCGGCGCGGATCGATCTTTGCAATTTGCTGGTAGAGACGGCGCGTAGCGTGGAGGCGGAGGCGTGCGTGCGTGCGGCGCTGAAGGTGGCGCCCGGCAATCTTGTTGCGGTCAATACGCTGGGTCTGGCGCTGGCGAGCCAAGGCAAGCACGAGGCGGCGCTGGCGTGTTTTGAGCAGGTCATCGCCGGCGCGCCGCATAATGCCAATGCTTTGGTAAACCGCGCCAACAGCCTCGCCATTCTGGAACGCCACGAGGAGACCGTGGCGGCCTATCGGGCGGCGCTGGCGGCGACGCCGGACGCGAGCGATCTGCGACTTGGACTTGCGCGGGCGCTGCTGGCGCTGGAACGCGGCGCGGCGGCGGAGGAGATTTTGCAGGCGGAGCGGGCGGCGCGGCCGGATGACACGCAGGTGTTGGCGTTGCTGGGGCGGGCGCTGGCGTTCCAGGATCGCATCGAAGCGGCGCTGGAGGTATTCCGGCATGCTGCGCGGCTGGAGCCTACCGCGGCGGCCACCTGGGAGGGGATCGGGCTGGCGCTGCGCGATCTTGGCCGTTGGCCGGAGGCGTTGGCGCCGTTTGCGGAGGCCGCGCGTCTGGCGCCGGAGGATGCCGGCATTCGCGCCAATTACGGGTATGCGCTGATGGCGAATGGCGCGTTTGCCGAGGCGTGGCCGCATTTCGAATGGCGGGTGCGCAAGCCGGGCAATGCGCGGCTGCGGGAGCCCGCTTGGGACGGCCAACAGACCGATCGCGTTGTGCTGATCCATGCCGAGCAGGGGCTGGGCGATACGCTGCAATTCGTGCGTTTTGTCCCGGAAGCGGCGCGGCGCGCGCGCATTGTGCTGGGCTGTCCGGCGTCGCTGAATGCGCTACTGCATTGCTTGCCGGGGGTGGTCGGGATTGTCAGCGGCGAGCCGGTGCCTGCGTATGATTATCATTGTCCGCTGATGAGCCTGCCGAGGCTGTTTGGCACGCAACCGGAACAATTTGACGCGCTTGTGCCATATATTCATGCCGATGCGGCAAAAGTCGCGGTATGGCGCGATCGGCTGGCGGGCCTGAGCGCGCCGCGCGTGGGGCTGGTGTGGGCGGGCAATCCGAAATATCCGGTTGACCGAAGGCGCTCATTGCCGTCCGCGCAGTTAGGGCCGCTATTGGCGGTGCCCGGGTTTTCCTGGGTGTCGTTGCAGATGGGGGAGGCGCGGGTTGGATTGCCGGCTTGTGTGTTCGATGCCGCGCCCTTTCTCGCGGATTTCACCGACACGGCGGCGTGCGTGGCGGCGCTCGACCTGGTGATTTCCGTGGATACGTCGGTTGCGCACCTGGCCGGCGCGATGGGCAAGCCGGTGTGGCTGCTGAACCGGGCCGATACCGACTGGCGCTGGCTGCTCGACCGAGCTGACAGTCCCTGGTACCCCACGATGCGCATCTTTCGGCAGCCGAGCCCGGGTGATTGGAGGCGCGTTATCGAAGATGTGGCAGCCGCATTGCCGGCATGGTGTTACAGAGGCGCCTAGGCGATGCGTAAAAGCTACCGATTCGGTCGCGGCTTGCCTGTTTGGTGCAATGCGAAGAGCGTTGCACCCTACGAAGTTCGTGGTGTCGGATGATCGCCAGCGCGGCTTTCCGGATGGACGCGCGTCGGCCCTTGGTCGGTTTGGCGTGCGTGCTGGTGCTGGCCTTGCTGGTGGTGTGGCAAGGCACGCCGCGGCTGGATTGGGCGCGGTACCGGCAAGGGATTTCGGCTTTCGCGACGGCCCGGCTCGGGCGCGACGTGACGATCGGCGGGCCGATCCATCTGGCGTTGTTGCCGCACCCCGAGCTCACGGCGCAGGACGTGACCTTGGCCGATCGGGGCGATGGCATTTCTGCCCGCCTCGGGGCACTGCGCCTGACGGTCGCCATCGGGCCGTTGTTGCGCGGGCACCTGGTGCCGCTGAGCCTGCAGCTCGACGACCCGGATGTGACGGTGCCGTGGCCGCTGCCGGGCGGCGCGCCAGGCCCCGTGCCGGCGGTGGCGCGAGGTTTTGGCGCGCAGTTGGAGGGGGGCACGTTGCACCTGGGCGGTCTGACCTTGCAATCGGTGCAGGCGCAGATGCACGACGACCCCGATAGTGGCGCATTCTCGGCCGCCGGTACGATGACCGTCGGGGGCGGCGCGCAAGTGCGGTTTTCGGCCTTCATCGGTGCGCCTGGGCAGGATGGCGTGGCGACCGTGTCGCTGACCTTGGAGGGGCAAGACCGGCTGAGTGGCACCGGCGCCGCGTTCCACGGGCACCGGCGGGCGGACGGCGGAATCATGGGCATTCTGCGCGCCGATGGGCCGGATGCTTCGCGGCTGCTGCCGGCGCCTGCCCTGCCTTGGCGCGTGGATGGTCCGGTGCAGGCCGATGCCAGCCTGATCAGCGCGCCGTCCTTCCTTGTTCAGCTCGGCGGATCGCCTGGGGACGCGAAGATTTCGTTGCGGCTCGCGCCGGCGGCGCGGTTGGACGCCGATCTCAAGCTCGGTCAGTTGCCGCTCGGTGCCTGGCTTGCCGAGGCCACCACGGCGGCGCCGGCGCTACCGATCCATTTGAATTTCAGCGCGTCCGCTGCCGGGGTGGGTGGCGGCACGCTGCGCGAGGCAAGAGCAGCCCTATTGGTGACTCCACACGGCGTTGTGGTGGAGACCGCCACGGCGATCCTGCCTGGCGGGGCGCCGGCGCAGTTTTCGGGCACGATCGAGCCGGATCGCGGGCGCTCCGTGCTCGCCGGAAAGCTGCATGTGCAGGTACCCGACGTGTCGGCTACCCTGGCCTGGCTGCGCACGGGGCTGCCGTCTTCGTTGCAATTACTTCGGCCCGGATTTGCACGGCAGGCTGAGTTCGCGGCCGACATCTCGCTGTCGTCCTCGGGCGGTGCGTTGGGCAATATGCGCCTCACGCTGGACGGCGCGTCTTTGCTCGGCGAGGCGAGCCTGGTTGCTGGCGCAACGCCGGTGTTGCGCGCAAACCTTCGGGCCGACAGCCTTGATGCGACCGTCTGGCCGGCCGCTCTGCTGCCGCGTTCGCCGGCTGCCATTACGGGTGCGTTCCGCCACTTTGATGCCGGCCTGCACCTGGAGGCGGGGCGCCTCGCGCTGCCGTTCGTGACGCTTGGGAACCTGTCGCTGGATGCCGTGGGCGGCCCGCGCGGCGTATCGATCGACCATCTGACGGCCGACTTGCCGGGCGCCCATTTGGATGCGGGTGGGAAGCTTGCGCCGGATGGCGAGGTGGCTGACGGGCGGCTGAACCTGGATGCTAACGAGGCTGCCGCGCTGCCGCCATCGTGGCGCCGCCTGCCGGGCCTTTGGCACGGCCCGATGCACCTGGCGCTGAATGTGGGGGGGCCGGCACAGAAGGTTGCGGTTCAGTTGCGCTGCGATGTGGGCGACCTGCGCGCAGAACTGGAGGGGGCGCTCGATACGCCGGCGTGGGGGTTGGTTGGAACGGCTACCTTGCGGCACCCGGGCGCGCCGCGCCTTTTGCAGGAAGCTGGCATTGCGGATGCGGGGCGGTGGCTGGAGCAGGGTTCCGTGGCCGTCATCGTTCACTTTGCGGCACGTCCGGGGCATTTGGAGGCGCGGGATTTCTCTGTTGCCGCGGCGTCGTTGCATTTCGGCGGAACCGCGGACGTGGATTACGCAGGGCCGGTGCCGGTGCTGAATGCGGCTATCGAGGCGCCGCGTCTGGCGCTGCCGTCGTTCGATCCGCGTGGCGAAACTCCGCTGCCGCTTGGCCAAATCGGTGCGTGGCAGGCGCAGGTTCATCTGGCCGGCGACGAGGTTCTGTTCGATCTCAGTCCATTTGCCACGAGTTTCAAGGCGAATTTTGTGGCTAGTGGGGGGGTTCTGGCGCTCGACGGCGTGACCGCGTCCGCCGCCGGCGGGACGCTGCAAGGGGCGGCGGTGCTGGACAGCGCCGCACCGGTTCTCATGGTGCGGGGCGCCGCGCAGGGTTTGGCGCTGAACAACCTGGACATGCTCCCCCCGTGGACCTGGCGTGATGGGACGGCCGATGCGTCGCTTGATCTGACCGCGACGGGTTACAGTCCGGCGGCGCTGGTGGCGAGCTTGGCTGGCACGGCCACCGGCGACCTGCATGGCGCGGTGCTGGAGGGGGTGGATGTTGCCGAGGTGACACGGTTGCTTGCGGCACGGGGCGCCAAACTGCGTGCAAATTTGGTTACGGCAATGACGACCGGCGATACGGGGCGCCTGGCCGGACCTTTCACAGCCTCGGTGGATCATGGCGCGTTGGATATGGCAGCGCGTGGGCTGACCGGCGACGCGGGTGAGGTGGATTTGACCGCGCTGCTCGATGTGCCGGCGCGCACGGAAGATGCGACTGTGCGCGTGCGTCCGCTGGTGACGGCGCCGCCGACGATCAGCGTACGGCAGGTGGGGGGCTGGCAGCAGCCGCGGCGCGTGGTGGATGTGGCGGATGCGGTGGGGTGGGCGGAGGAAGGAAATAGTTCTTTCTTGAAAAAAACAACCAAAAAACTTTTGAAATGAAAAAAGGTTTTTTGGTTGTTTTTTTCAAAGAAGAATTACTTGCTTCCTTGTTTCGATAAGCACCACATAACCCACCGCAAAGATCGGCGCCACCAACCGGATATCCGGCTCCGGAAA
>Ga0116228_10000993_pt1 | contig 23048 bp, 18 predicted proteins | sample S1TSphfallax_2_FD_89694 | JGI IMG/M metagenome (GOLD analysis project Ga0116228, IMG submission 89694) | Host-associated microbial communities from peat moss isolated from Minnesota, USA - S1T2_Fc - Sphagnum fallax MG | ecosystem: Host-associated > Plants > Peat moss > Unclassified | place...
AAAATCTAAGGCAAATATTAGGGTTTTGTAAATTGTAGTTCCCTTTGGCAATGTTAGTGTTCAAGTTGTGCAAATTAACAACAATGGATATAGTTGAAGAGAAAATAAAAAATAATTTTCTTATGCAAACAGATAAAAGATATGCGAACTTGTCAAGAAAACAAAAAAAATTAATTAAAAAAATATAGTTAACAAAATAAACATCGTAATAATTAAGAAGTTCAAATTCAATGTAAATCGTCACATTAAAATAGGTAGAAATCACAAGCTTCTTCAAGTCTAATAATGCATAGTAAAACTTAGAAAATAGGCAAAAATCACAAGCTTCTTCAAGTCTAATAATACATAGTAAAACTTTAAAAAAAAAGAAAAAATCACAACCTTCTTCAAGTCTAATAATGCATAATAAAACTTAGAAAATAGGCAGAAATCACAACCTTCTTCAAGTCTAATAATGCATAGTAAAACTTAAAAAATAGACAGAAATCACAACCTTCTTCAAGTCTAATAATGCATAATAAAACTTAGAATAACCCATGTAAAAAATTTAAACAATGGGCACCTTTGTTCTAGCATAAAAAAACTGTTTTGTAAGGTTTTTTTTGGCCTATATTCTATATAAGGGTTCATATGGAATGTGAATATACACGTTCAAATCACAATTCTTTAGTGTCAAAAAAAAAGAAAAAAGAAAAAGAAAAGAAGAAAAGAAGTCACCAAGGGTGCCATTTTAAAGGCGCACCCACCCACCCACCCAAGAAAGAGCAACAATAAAAAATAAAATAAACCCATTAGAGAATATGCACCAACTAAGAAAGGCAAAATTCTTGAACCCTAAAACCTCAACCCTAAACCCATCTAAAAAGTGCCCACATACATACATGCCTTGAGAGACAATTTCCTCTTTTTGGCTTTTGCAGCTATTATTGTACTTTGTGAAAGCAATAGGCACAACAATTTGAAATTATTAAAAAATAAACTAGCTATTGTACTTTGTGAAAGCAATAGGCACAACAATTTGAAATTATTAAAAAATAAAACTGATGCATTGACTTCCCAATTCGTCTTTGTTTGTTTTGCTTGCAAAGTAAATGGGCTGGGCTGGTTGGTGGCCAACCCACCTCAACAACACCAACAGGTTCCATCCTCAAAGGCAAAGTAAGTAAGTAAGGTTTTTTTTTTTTTTTTTTTTTTCCCACTTCAAATTCCCTTTTTTTTTTAAATTTCTAAAAATGGGGCAAAAAAATCACTAAATGTTGTGAAAGAAAATTTGTGTTTTTAAAAAAATAAAATAAAAAAATTACCAAGTTGGGAAATTTCGCCAAAAATAAGTAAATTCACTGATTTAGTCTTTATTAGCTTAGCAACTCTTAAATGATTAGACTAATTAGTCGTTGTTTTTGGGGGGAAGATTCTGTTGCTGCTGTTTTTGGTTTGGAACGAAATAGGGGGGGATTTTGGCGAATTATTTTTGAGAAAAAAAGGGGAATTTTTGCCAGAAACTTGAGGCAGTTTCGCCAGAAAAAAAAAAAAGGTTACTGTTTGCTGCCCAGCTTCTAGGCTCTAGCCTCTGGTTCGCCAGCCTATCGTTTGGTCTGAGTAACTAATTAACTTAATTAAGGCACATCACTAAATACTATTAAGTGTTATTAGCCTAATTATAGATAGGCTAATTAGTGACTGTTAGTTAATTAATTAGACTAATTAGTTGTCGCCCTTTTGTGTTTTGGGTCCTTCGCAAGGTCTCGTCTGCCTACTCTCGCTCGTTCGCTCGCTCGCTCGTTGCTGTTCTTCACGTTTTGCACAGGCTGAGAGGAGAGAGAGAGAGAGAGAGAGAGAGAGGAGATGGCCGATGTGGTGGAGAAGGCATGGCAACGCTACCTCATCGCCTTGCAGAAGTATCCGCTCCGCACCAAGGTAAGTAAACAAAACACAGTCTCTACATATACATACAAATAAACGCACAAAAAAGCTCTCTCTCTCAGAAGGTGTTGAACTTGAGTTGTGGAAATTGTAGCTGGATGAATTTCTAGAGATTGACTAATATTAGTGTTATAATATGCTGGAGACTCTATGTAAAGCTGCTTTGTCATTTGGCCGAGAGAGAGAGAGAGAGAGAGAGAGAGAGAGAGAGAGAGAGAGAGAGAAATTTCTGGAGGTTTTGACCAGAGTCGCGATTTGTCAAGATTGTGTGTAACATCATGATGATGATGATGTTCCAAGGGTTTGATTGTCGGGGGGTTTCTTGTCCAGCCTTGATAGCAGTGGGGTAAGATAACTACTGAGAGTCAATATATTTGGAGATGGCAATACATGGAGGTTTTGGGAGATGAATCTTTGGTTTTTGTTTTTGGCAGGTCCCGGTGTTTTTGAAAAAAAACTTCAGAGTGCTTATATATAATAGCCTAGGTGAATCAAGGTTATAGTGGAGAGATTGAAAGAGAGGAGCCAGCTTATTGAAATGGATCTTCATGTGAGGACATCCATGCAATATCTGGCTCATGTGATCTTGGTCTCATCATGCTGGAAATCCCCCCTTTTTCTTTTTTTGCTTCCTAAGTGGAAATGTTGCTTCCTAGGGAACAGCAAATGATGCCATCAAGCTGGCTGATCATCGTCATGGGCTTGGTTCATGCAGGCAACAACAGCAGGTGTATTGGCAGGATGCAGTGATCTTGTTGCTCAAAAATTGGCGGGTGCAAAAAAATTGCAACTAAGGCGCTCACTTCTTATGTTGGTGAGGAGGAGGCTGCAACAAATTTATTATTATGCCAGAAAACCACTGGCTCTGATCATGTTGTGTGTTTCCTGGAATTCTACTTTATCTTTGAAAGCAGAGTGGCAACTGCATGCAAGAATAGCTTCTTCTCCCAGAATGTCTGTCTGATGATGTTAGGGTTGCTACTGTTTTGCTTGTGGGGGTGCAGCTGTATGGCTTAGTATATGGAGGCCCATTTGGACATTTCTTTCATAAACTGATGGAAAGACTTTTCCCAAGACGAGACACCCCAACTCTGGTGAAGAAGGTAAGTAAGTGTTGCTTGCTGTCCAGCAAATTCATGACAAAGTTTTGGCTCAGGCTGCAAGTCCTCCTCCTGAATGCAGCTGCTTCAAAGTAGAACACTGGATATGGAACCCAGCTCATAGGGAACTCACTAAAAGGTGAATTGAAGGCTGGATGACAGGTGCTTGTGGAGCAGCTGACATCAGGGCCATGGAATAACTTTGTGTTTATGTTATACATGGGGTTGGTGGTTGAAGGTTGGTGCAGATCCCTGATCTGGTTTACAAATGTTTGTTGCATTTGTAGTTCCATTTATGGAGGCCAGTGAACTTTTGTTGCATCATACATGTTGCATTTACCTGAATCTTGGTGGGCCTTTCAGGGAGGCCATGGCGACTGGTGAAGAACAAGCTTAGGACAGACTATCCTGTGGTGCAGCTAAATGCTTGGAGGGTACCAAAATCTCAAAACCCAATTGTGTGACTTGAAAATTTATTAAGACAGACCAGGATTCTGAATCCACTCCTTTGGCAAACATTGCAATGTTTCTTGATGAATGGCTCAAAAATCTGCAGATAATATCCTTCTTAAATCAGAGTGCTGATTTCAGTCTCTACCAAAGCATTGTAGGTTCAATGGAAAATGGATGTGTTTCCTCTGTGGGTTCAGCTGGTGTTTTTGTGTGTATATTGTATTAGTTTAGAGATGTTTGGACATTTTCTCTCCAGTTGTGTGTCAATTCTTTTTGTGCTTGAATGCAAGTTTAGCTTAATCAACTTGTTGAAAGCTACTGTGGTTCAGACTACAGGAATCATCCAATTATTGTCTTTTGTTGCAAATTTCAGTTTTGTCCAGTTGGAAGTTTTTTGGAATAGTCTTTGATGTGTGGAGGTAATACTGAGAGAAGTGTGAGGGTGTGGGTACAGGTGTGGCCATTGGTGAGTTTCATCAACTATTACTACATGCCCATCCACCTGAGGGTTCTCTTCCATAATCTGGCTGCAGTTTGCTGGTACAATACAGTGTCTTTTCTCTAAAATAGTTCCTTTATTTGCTTGAGGGGAGCATGCCATTTTCATCCTTTCATAAAGCTTTGAGTGGCCTACCTTGTGTCTGTGCTTGGGCACTGGAAACTGCATAGTTTTGCAAATTCATTATGTGGAGCAGCACCAGTGAGTTCTCTGTTTCTTTTAGGAAGGTAAACAACTCATGGGTTACATGATTGCTAATGGTCTCAAAACCATGCTTTCTGGTATGGTGGTGGCAGGGGTACTTTCTTGATCTTGCGAAGCACCCGAGCAATCAAACAGGCTGCTTGAAAATACCATCCCCCTTGTACACAATGTGCCTCTGTCTCAAATATGATTCTGGAAACAGATTCACCCCACAATGAAGAGCAGACATGGGTGAAGAGACTTCATGGGTGTTTAGGAAGGGGTTGAATCTGTGTTGCCTGTTTCATTTAGGAATTGCAGTGTGAAGATGCCACCTGCTTGAAGTATCCACCTCATGTCTAGATAAAAAGTTTGGCTAGTGTAAGCCAGGTTTAAATCTTATTTCTTGTGCATGGATTGCACTTATAATAACTGCTTCAATGTGAGGACGAGGAGGTGCCACAGCATGCATAAGGAGAATCAGGTGAGATCTTCAACTGCTTGAGCTTGAATTCACTGTGAACTCCTGGAAATATGAGGTTCATTCTCCAGAATCTTTGTTCAAATTTTGGTTGGATTTATTGAATGTTTCAATCTGTCTGTGAATTCTTCTGAGTTATTTTGTTCAGCCTTAAGAGATTTTGAACTTTTCTTCCCACTGCAATTGATTATCTTGCCACATTTGGAGCCTTAATTTTCTTTGCTGAAGTGAAGCTGCAAATTTGCTGTGAACATGAAAACTTCACAGCAGAAAGGACCTCACGACCCTTGTCATTTCTACAAATGCTGGTAGGTATCACAATCACTGGTTTTTGAAAATATATCATCAAAATTTAGTTTAGACTCCAGGTGTTGGAATCTGATTAAATGTGGCAAATTACAATTCGTGTTGTTAACATTATCTGGACAAGAATTTTCAGTAGCATATAGATTGATTTGAATTTAGAACAGAAGAAAATAATGATAATTGGTTTTTTTTTATCTTATTTCCAAAATGGAAAAGGTGTAGTAAATAAATCTGGCATTACTTGGAACTGATGTGAAGAGTACACAAATTAACTAAAAAACAAAGAAAGATGTAATGGTGAGATTTCTACTATTGAAGGTTCGAGAATATTGAATTAAGAGAAGAATTTTGGAAAATTTTTGGTTGGATGTTAAGTGTGCTAATTTGCCCGAACTTCCCAGGAGCTCTGTCTGTCATCACACATTGACAGAGTTAAAACCATACTCACCAGGTTGCAAGGAGAGTGGGGGTTATGGACTAGGTACCAAGTTGAGAGTGCACAAGTTAGTGTGAATAATTGAGGCCTGCTGAAACCAGCAACCCAACATAAGCATCCCTTGTGAAAATTGAGATGCCCTCTTTTCATCCGTTTAGAGAGCAGTTATGAAATTTTCATCCAAGCAGCGAAGGGTAATCAAATCATTGGGCCAATGGTCCAAACATCTAGACATGTTTTGGGCCAATGTTATGAGTGTTAGGGGGTATTGTAGCCTAGGGTCAGGTTTGACACATTAAAAGCGAATAGTTAATTATTTAAAAGAATGCATTTGTTTTTATCAAAAATAATTACTAAAATTCTCGTTAATGAAAATGAAATTTTTTAATGAAATTCGTTTCAGCATTTAATTGCCTTCCACCAGCATTGATGGTTCAATGCTCACACTCTTATCCCCTTACCTACTTCTGCCTACTGACTACATTTTTAATGCTTCTAGAGAAAAGTATCACCAGGTAGGCAAATTATGATTGAATTTGTGTGAGAATACTCATTAGTACACTATGATACTTTTTGAATGATTGACAAGGAGCATGGCTTTTTTTACTAGCTTCTACAAAATTTTAGAATTTTTTCCCTTTCAAGGTGCATTTATCAATTTTTGGGTCATTTCCACTGTGATTTTATCACATTCTTTTAAAGCTTTAACGTTTTATTTTCAAAACAAAAATCGTTCTAGATTTTTAATAATTAATTAATGTTGAACTTGACCATGGCTATAGTATATAAGAATAATTCTAATGGTGGCATTGTACTTCAAAATTTGGATGAAGTTTCATCAAAATGTGTGTTATTGAGCTGCATAGTGTCTAAGTTTGACTTGTAAAATGGTTACATTACGATGTAACTAAAATATACTCGAGAACATTAAAATGATTGCTCTTTTTGGTCAATTGTAATGATTTGCCACAATTGTTGTATTTAAACATTGTTTGACCATATAACATCTTAATTTTCAAGGTTATAGGTGAAGAGGGGAAAACAATCAATACAATTTTGGAATGATATATTGTAGCACTTAGGTGGGTTTGGCATGCAAGTGCCAAACAAATAATTTATTTGAAAATTTAAGATTTGCTATGTGAATCTTTAGTTTTTGAATATTCAACAAATAACATATTTATATATTATATTCTAACTCAATTTTAGAGTTTTCCTATTGTCCTTGTGGTCAATTTGTTCACAACTAATGTGCTTATTTGTGTTAGGCCAAGGTTTGATTCCAAAATTTTGAAAATTTTGACAATAATGTTAAATTTTTTTCTAAAACTTCAACAAAATAAAGTGTAATTTCATGTATGTTGAAATCACCCATGTACTACAATAAACATTGGTAAGTGTTGCATTGCATTTGTCACTTCATTGGTTGTGATTGGAATAGAATAATCTCTTGTGTTCTGAACTTTTTTCATAATCTCTTCAGTTTGGCTAACTTGAACCTCATTGCCCATTCCTTGGTCCCTTACCAACTTTGGGAGCTCCAAATCATTTCCTCCATCTTCAATGTTCTCCTTCTCCATCTCGGTATTAGGTTCTTGCCAAATGTTGTTGCTTCCAAAATGTTTTTTGTTTGTTGTGCAATTATTTCTTTTGTCCCTCACTTTTGCCCTTTTATCCATGTAGACTCGAGTTCACTTAGAATTGGATTTAGAGGACAAATTGCACCCCTTGTGTGCTTGAAAACCTATACATTGCACCTCAATTGCAAATTGTGCCCAATATACATCCCACCTTTTCCTCTTTGTCAAAATACCCTTTACAAATGCTAGACTAGTTTCATTATAGTAATCACATCCTTTTGATACACATGGGGCCATAGATCCTCAATGAGCTTAATTAGCTCCACATTTGTGTTGTTTTTCTTGTACTTGAATCCATTGTTCTTGCAGCTCTTTCCCCAAACAACTTCACAATCCTACACACTAACATATTTAGCATCCATTTGTCTAGGATTAAGTCCCTTATTTTTCAATCCCACCATTGTATTGAAATACTCAACACTTATTTTTTGAATTTTTCTATTTGCCATCTTGCACTCACACTTTTGATTAATTCAACTAAAGCTTGCCTATAAGACCAGAAGAACTAATCAATAAGATAAGAAGACTAATGCTAGAAACATAAAGAGGATCGAAGTTTGGAACACAATTGACTAATTTGAGTTATGCAATCTTAGGTTAATTTGTTGTTTAGTTAAAATGTCATCATGAATAATTGAACTACTAATAATTATAATTGCCCCAACTAGCACCCCCATTATTCATTCATTCCTTAATGATAGGTATTAATAATTAATTGATCATCCATATATTGTTAATCAAACAAAAGTTGCCATTAATCAAACCCATTGAATTTTAGGGTTTATTTATAATTAGTCATACTTAGGACCATCCAATTGCATGTTAATCATCCACTTTGCATGACATTTGGTATCATGTAATTGCATGTTGAGACTATATTTGAATTAATTAATTGCATGCACAAATTTGGTAAATGGAACCCATTGTGCATACATAATGAAAAATCTATTGCCATCAAATGGTTTAGGTTTAGGGTTTAAACCCTTAACCCATCAATAATTCATCCAATAACTTGAGTTTGTCCAACATTCATGCATTAAAGAATGAAATTGTGTGAACATTTTAGTTTTACAATAGGAGCAAAATCAATAGTATCAATATCAATACATTTGCAAGAAAAATTGAAATGAATGTAAGAAATAAGGTAGTTACATATGCCAAAGTAGAAAAGAAAATTGAACAAAAACAATGAAAAACATCTTTACCTCATACATTAAACAAATGAAATTCAGTAATTATTTTTTAAATTTAATTTCAACCCAGAAAGCATGTACAAAACTTGACCACTTAGAAATCTAAATATTAATTGTCCATAAGACCATCATTTAAACCACTCTGTTCATTTTCTAGTGAAATGTAAAAAACAAGTTCAATATTTCCAACATTTGTTGTTTCATTGTATGGCTAGTGTTGTTTCAGGCATGGGTTCTAATGCCTCTTCTATTTGAGTAGTGAATACAAATAATGCCTTGGGCTTCCAATCAAGCACTTCATCAATGATGTCTGATACATTCATTTGATATTTGTTCCCAAACCCAAAAAAAAACCTAAAACCACCATTGTGAAAATGTGCCCACAATTGTGGTTTCTTTTTACAACATCAACAATAGAGCCACCAAATTTTCCAAGTTTTGCACTAATAGCTACAAAAGCTTGACTTAATTAAGCATTAGGATGTCTCTTGAGGACCATGAATCAATCCACTTGTAGGAAAGTTCCCCAACAATTGGACAAAAATTGTTTGAGCCCTTGGTGACTTAACTAGATTTGTTCATGTGCTTCCATCTCCTCCACAATAAAACTAAACCTTCCCACACCTTTGAAGGCATGTTGAATTTTGGTAGACCCTTTTAGTTCTTATTAGGCAGCATAATCACTTTTGATTGTACAACCGAAATAAAATATGTAGTAGCAAGGGGTGAGTCAATAAGTAGGGTGCAAGAAGGGTTCTTACCTCTATGTGAAGGCATTCACTTATACCAATGCCCACCCAAAACCATTTCCCCTGCCAAAAAACATATTATTCCAACCATCTATGAATGTTGCAAGGCATTGATATACTGGTTGATTACACATAACAATGTAAAAGGGATCACCTTCCTCCAATTCCTTTGTAAAAACTATGTAGTTGTCACCAACTTCAACCTTGGCCGCCTCTGTTTCACAATCAACATTAGAGTTCAAATCTTTTTCAGAATCAACTTTTACCTTTTGGTTTTGCACCATAATTTCCTTTGCCTGGAAACATAAAATTACTTTAAATGCAACGTAATGGGGATTTGTACAAGATCCAAATCCGCATCTGTACTTAACATCATGTATAACTTAGAACCTTCAATCTCACTAAACACTCAAACCCGTGACAATAATAATTGAAACAACATAGTTCAAAACATGTCAATAACAAATGTACAAAAGCAAATAAACATGATGAAGAGGTTGACTTGTGCTATGTTGTATGGTTGTAGTTGTATGAATGTCCAAGGTTTGACATGTGCCCTCTGTTCACAAAATTCAAAGTTGTCATCCATACATTTTGGGCAAAAACATGATAATTCTTGAAGTTTCAATAAGGTGATATCAACATCATCAACTAAAGCAAATGAGTGCATGGATCAAGACCCTAGTATCATCTTACAATCCCAATTAGCCCTACAGTCCACATCTTTTGGCATGATCAAATGGAAGTATCAATGAACCTCTCATTTGGCCTTCGGGTACGTTGCATGTTCTTTGCCTTGGTTTTTCTTGCAAAATGCAACCACATCTCTTGCATTTTGAAACTTTGATGGTTCCATATTTAATTGTTCATTTCGAATCTCTTGTTCAATACTACCCCAACCCCATCATGAACTCCCTTTCCATGGCCTAAACAGATGACCATACCATGCGGCACCCATGAGGAAGTGTCTCGGGTGTGACTATCTTTGATTGATACCTATGAAATCAAACCACCACAAGATGTTAGCACTACATGATGAACTATGAAACAATTTCATTAAAAAAATTGAAAGTAGTATGATGAAATGTATTCATACCATGCAACATGGTACCATGATCATTTTTTTGAATTGTGTTGCACACCCATTAGACCAAACAAGATGCTTGTTTGGCCAATTGCCTTTTGTAGTCAAGTGGGCCCAATGTAGTTCAAAATAGTGTTGAACAAAAAGAGTATCATGGTTATTATCGTCAAATATATAATACTGATACTTTGTCAATGATCATTTTTTTCCATTTTCAACATGTACATAATTTGGGTTCCATTTATAACATATATGCACAAGAATGGTGATTTGAAAAGGATGCCAGTGCATTTCCTAGATTTCATGATAATCTTGGAAGATGTAGTTTTTTGTAATGTTAATTGTAAACAATATAAAATCTTTTGGAAAAGACTCCATACATGTGTGATATTGTTCATCTTGAAAGTGATACACATAGTTGTGATAAATGAATTTCTTCAATCTAGGTCGGAGGTAATCCAATAATACCTTTGCTATTGACTCCTTATATTGCAAGCACAATACAAAGTTGTTTTTACTAGCACATGTTTGACCATGCAAAACTTTTTGGTAACATTTCCATTGCATAAGTGATGTTGAGTTTGCATCCTCCTTTAAAGGGCAAGTGAAGAGCATATCTACACCACACTCTTCACAATCATAACTGTTGATGCCATGTTACGTCATTTAGAGGACATAACATTAATGTCCAAAAATTTGTTAAACTAGAAAATGTACACTTTTTCACCATACAAAGCACATTGCCAGCATTGGTACAAATGTCACAATTACACTCACAATGTTTTTCCATGTACCCTTCATAATGCAATCTTCATATTATTGAACCCAAGCTTGAGCTTAGCAATCTCCACATGGTACTTGTAAGTGTTAGTATTCCTTTCCTTCAATAGTCTAACATAAAATGACTTTAGTTTTTCAAATGTGTGTAGGCCCACCTTGCAAACCCCATGTTCTTTTACAAATTAGGTGTAGAAATCCAACTGAATTCAAACAAGAAAAAACCTTATTAATACATTTTGATGTCTAATTATAATAAAATTAGTTTTACAAGGATGCAACATATGTTAACAAGTGTTCTACCTCAAATGAACTAAAATAACTAAGTAGACCAATAAGAAATTCCTAACAAACAGTAGGAAATAATTGAAGAACCAATAGTTAAGTAGAAGCTAAAATAAATATTCAACTTGCCAAATAACTATGCAATGACTATTTAATATAACAAGTAGTTGATGAAGAAGTTGTCAAATTGAAGCAAGTGATTTTGCTTACCTTCAAGGAGCTATTCGAGAATTACCTAGGAGCCAGTAGATGAGGGAATAATTTTGCTTACCCATCAAATAAATGTCGAGGAGTTACCTAGGAAATGATAGATGGACAAATGATCCTACCTACCCATCAAGTAACCATCTAGGAGTTAGCTAGGAGATAGTAGATGAAGAAGTGATCTTGCTTACCCATCAAGTAGTTGTTTAGGAATTAACTAGGAAACAATAAACAAACAAGTGATCCTGCATGCCCATCAAGTAACTGTCTAAGATATAACTAGGAGAGAATAGACAAACAAATGATCTTGCCTACCAATCAAGTAGTTGTCTAGGAGTTAGTTGGGAAATAGTAGATGAACTAGTGATTTTACCTACCCACCAAGAACTTATCTAGGAATTGGGTAAAAGATAATAGATGAGCAAGTGAATCTACTACCAATCAATAGGTAGGAGATCTATGGCTAGGAGACAATACATGAACAATGATTCTAGGTACGTCCCATCAAGTAGAAGTCAAGAATTATCTAGGAAACAATATACGACTAACAAATAACTTAGTAAACATAAGTAATTTTCAATGAAATTAGGTGGTTTTACCTAGTGGCTACTCAAGAGCACGTAACTTATATCAACAAGTAGGAAAGTAAAGCTAGAGCATTTCCTTGCAAGACAAGTATGTAGCAATTTCAACTCAACATGCAATTAATAACTAGACAATAGCTAATTAGCAAAGAATATTATACAACACAACAATACATGAGTAAGTAGTTAATCAACAATATATTTAGTATAAGTGATTTAGTTCCTTGTAGGTGAAATCAACATGCATTTAGATGTCCCTAACAAAATTTGTGCATAAGAAATAAAATTTGAAATGAGCAAAAGCCAATTATTGTTCAATGTTATTGAATGTGCAAAAGATGTTACAATTCTTGCAAGTAGTGTGTTGGATGCATCTCCCAACTTTTCACACCAAGTCTCCTTTTCACATCCTTGCAATTTGGAAAAATTGTTGTTGTAATTTCCCATCGCTTTGATATCAAATTCCACTTTCTTTCATCCAACATGTCACATCGCTACTTCTTTGGCAATCCACCCTAGAAATCATCTCCACTGGAATCCACATGCATCTGCCTAATCATAGCTTTTCTAATTGAATACTTGGATGCACCCAAACTTCTTGTAATTTGCCTCTAACTTGAGGATGCATTAGATGCTACAGAAGCCGATAAAACATTTTTTCTTATATAATGAAAATTGACTATCACGGTTTGGCACAAAGGTATTGTAAGCAACCTTCATGTTGTTTATCATGATTTTTTCCACTTGAACTTTATGATATTTTGCATACTCAAGTAGAAGGGGTTTGATATTGTCAACTTCTGCTAATTTTCTCACAATGACCTTCTTTTCTCACTCATTTAAACCTTGTAAAGCTCTTTCTATCTATGATTGTAGGTTAATTGAAATATCAATACACCTCTTCCATTTGGAACGACCAATACTAGAGGTGGTAACATGGTCCATGGCTACATCAACATTAACATATGCATGAGCTAAACCATATATAAAACCTAGACCTAATGAAGAACCTAGATTTAATGAAGAACTTGGACCAAATGTAGAAGTTGGATCAAATGTAAAAGTAGGATCAGGTGCAAAAGTTAGGTCAATGTGCATTGGTTTTTAGCTTTGTTGTAATTGCTTTCGACATTCCTATTTAGATAGATGCCACCTTTCCTTTCTATAGAATGGCACACATGTAAAACATCCAACAAGCTTATATCACAAATGGAAGAGGAAATAAGTTACAAAATTATCTAGAAGGTATTATTACAATCAACGAGTACATATAAACCATAAATTAAAGCATATCAATCAAAGTTACACATTGCTTAATCTTCCAACACACTAAACAAACTTTTTTACCTTAAAACTTATGTAAAACCTATGATAACATGAAAAAAAAAATATTTATTTGGCTTCCATTGTTTGGAATTCTGTCCATTATGTTGCTTCCTTTGTTTCCAAAGCACATTGCTTCATGCATTTCTTTTTAGCTATGAATGTTTCCTTCTTTGTAGGTGTGAGTTTCCTGTTTCTTATATTAGCCCATGTTCACAATTTGATAGTTATTTGAAAAAAATCAAAATTTAAGTTATCCCAACAAAACTTGCACACACTAACAATAAACAAAAATTGTTTATCCACATTCACAAGATTTGGCAACAACATTTGAATTTTCTGCTCTTGTGTGACCAAGGAGACAACATGTCATGGAGACAAAAAATGCAATGGATTTTGTAACCTTAATTTTTTTACAAAGTGATTAAAGTTGTTTCAATCGATGTTGATGCTCAATCCGTGCATTGCTCATTGATCATCTAAGATCTTGCATTTAGACCGTTGAATGGCATTGATACATACAAATCAACGAAAAACACAAGAAACATCCAAAAGCTAGATGAAAAAATGTCTTAATGAGGGAAAGAGTTGAACCATTGGTGTTTGGGTGGGACCTGAAAATTTAATGCCACTTTGCTGTGTTAGTAGTTACTTGTTTAGTATCATTTGATCCTTGCATTTACTTTTCTATTATGCTTGCCATAATTCAACACCAAGTATGAAGTCATGAATTATGGGATTAAAAAAATTTTAGGCCCTCCTTCACATTAAAAGGCTTCTAACAAAATTTGTTTCATAACATTTGGACATGTAAAAATAGGTTGAAAATAAATTGAAAGTAAATTCCAAATTTTCAATGAATTTGTGTTTTGGATGTATTTTTTCAAAAAATCACTTATATATTCACCTATTTGTTCATTACACAATATGCACCACATGAATATTTAATGAAACCCATAAAAGTCCATAGATTTTAATGTAAAAAACTTTACTTTATACCTACTTGATTAGAAATAGGACATTATGATATGTTTGCATGTTAAGTTGAAAGTAGGTTCATTTTCTCTTTTTTCCTTCACTTGAAGATATGAAAATCTAGCCATACAAGTCTTTCATACATTTATGTAAAAAGATCAAAATGAAAACATTTTTTAATGCATTTGCACATTAGTTTTTTGACAAACACCCAATTTTTAAACCCTAGAAGACTACTTTTGTGGTCTACTTGACCATGCTTTCACCTTGATATACATTAATTGAGTCTAGGACCATTTAGGTGTTTAACATTTTGGTTGAAAATTCTTTGAAAAAATGTGTTTCTTTGCATTTGTTGAATATTAAAAGCATGATAATATCTTTTTTAAAGGACAAAACCACTACCATATGAAAGAGGATGAAATTTTATAAGTGGGAATTCATTATTATTTCAATATTTTATCCAATCCTTTTCATCTAATTGTTGAATCAAAATGAACTTTTGGTTTGAAAATATTTTCATGCACATTCTAAAGTTTTTTGCTTGTGGTTAAGATTGCAAAATAATTCATCAAGATTTTAATTTGTTGTGTACTATGATATTTGTTATACACCACCTTTTTTGGACAAATGGGTCACCCATAATGTGCTTTCACCCTAATTTCAAATTGTATTTTATCAAATATATTCTTTCTATTTTGTTGGTTTTGATTATTGTTCCTTCAAAGAACCTCATCTAAGTTAACTATATTTCATGTTCAAAACCTTTAGTGTTCGACAAGGTTTGATGAATGGGTGACCCAAGTATGGGACTTTTGGTTTTTACAAATGCTTGACCCATTATTTGTGGGAAACCTATAATTGCCTTCACCATGCTCCTTTGAGTTTAATTTATGTCTACATTTTGATGTTTAAAATATTCAAGTTGTGTTTTAAATAAATTCATGTTAAAATTTATTTTTGATTTTCTTTGATTTATATGTTGACAAAATGAAGTTGGTCTATCAATTCCACAAAGGCTTTTGAACCCTTTTCCATTGCATTCACCAAACTTTGATGGGCAAAAAAATTTCATTTACAAATTTTTGTATTCCTAATCTTCTTCCTATTGCATTTGGTGTTCATGTTGAATCATTGGATGATAGATGTGGAACTTTTTCTTTTGCTTAACCTTCGGTGTTGCTTGATCTTGGGGGACAACAACCTTTTGAATTCATTCTAGGGATAATACATTGAATGTGTGGTGTTATCCTTCATCTATTATTGCATTGTTGTTCATCTTAAGTGTAATGGGGTTATGAAATGAAGATTTTCAATGGAATGTAAACTGATGTGTTGGTGGTTTGGGTGTTGCAAGATTGTTCATGTTTTTTTGATTTGTAGAATTAACTCCAATTATATACACATTTTAATGAATCTCTAAACAAGTGTACAACATAGGACCAACTTCATCTTGTATCAGCAATCCTTGATCGTTTGTTGGACTTCAAATTTTTCATTATGAATGGGAGTGATGTACACATTGTCATTTGCACCCATGAAGTTTTTGGAGTGTGATGGTTTGAAGATGGGCCTAGTGTTCATGAATGCATCAATCATTTCATAGATGTCTTTGTTGAACATCCTCAACAAATTCAGTGCCAGTCTTTCTAAAGGAGACAAATTCCAAAACTCCTCATTATGACCCATCCCCACCATGTAGTTTCAAATTCTTATACAATCACCATACATAGTCGCCCACTTTTCCTTGCAAGCAAGCCCATTCTTCATATGTGTGTTGTGGCCAATTCCCATCATAGCCTTTTTGGCTTCTTCCATTTCATGACAACATTTTCAAAATAATCTTTGGAATTTATCACATCTAAAAAAGACATATATCTTTGCTTGGACTAGGGAAACGATGTCTTCGTGTTCCCAATTTGGTTGTCACAAGTTTTTGATGGGCCTCATTTCAATTCTAAAATCTTTTGAACTTTGTGTTTTTATTCTGCCTTTGTTCTTGATTGTATATGAATAAAATTGCCACTACCAATTTCCCAAATGTTTGTAGATTTAATCAATTTGCTTGAATTGTGCATGCATGTGAAATTTTTTGAAGTTTAAAGTCCAACAAGGAGGAATGAATTGTACTTGGTTCATTAAAATTTTGATATTCATTGACAAATTTGTCCTCCTTTCCATATGCTTCCACAGTGTCGTGCAATACTTTTTGTTGTGAAATTGTTGTTAGGGATTGATGAGGGGCACTATAAAGTGTTATGCTCTTGCAATGTCAACAACATCTTTGAAGCTTCTACTTCTACACAATTGTTACCAAGAAGCCAAGAAGCTATTGTTTTTGTTGTTGTGTATCTTGTTATGCTATAGCCTATTGCTACTATTACCACACTATTGTTGCTACCAAGAAGGTCTGGAGTGTTGCGCTCTTCTAATGCAACTCAAGGAGGCTTTTGTGAGCATTACATTAATTTGGACCATGGTGACACCTTACCCTCAATAAAATTTACAAATAATAAGGCTTCTAAAAAATGAGGAATCTCAAGTGTAACATGCCCCTCCTCTCCTCTACTCTCAAAATTTAAAAAAAAAATCATAGCCCGTCCTTTTATTTCAACAATATTTATAAAAAAAATTCTATTAGTTTCTTTACACCTGATAAGGGACCTTGAATAGGGCTGTTCTGAGAATTTGGGTCCAGTTCTCTCAGGTCCGGCCTCATGCAGGGTCCAGTTAAGGATCCCCAATCCCCCCGCCCCAACCCCTTTTTCTTTTCCTGGGTTATGTTATAAAAACGCATAAATGACCAATCAACAACATTTCTCCTGGCTCTCTCGCCTAGTGTGGGACCCGGAAAATCATCAACAAAAATCTGAACAATATTTTGGGGGGGTATTTTTGGGGGGTTTTTGTAAGTAGTAAGCACATGGCAGATGCCAATGGGTGACAGCTGAAACAAGATATTTGCTTAAATGCGGTTTCGATTAAATTTAAAATAAAAAATTAAAACCCCCACCTGGCCCCCCTTTCCCCCCCCCCAAAACAAAATCCCCCACTTTTTAACCAAATGTCAGGTAACTACGTAGCTACCCAAAGGAGTCTATTGGTCCTGAGTAAGTCCTTTACACCGTACAAAATAAAGTAAAAGATGGAGGAGGAGGAGGAGGAGATTTGTCTTTCTAAGACAACACGATCTTGTTATTTATTCATTATTTCTTTTTCTCATGCAATTTTCTTTTGCGTTCCCCTTTGCTTATATAACCGTTTTTGCAGCTTTACTAATTCAGATATGACGACCACCTCATTAAATATTTACTTTGCTCATTTTTCTCTCAATTCCTCTGAACTAAATAAGTTAGTTATATGGTTTAATTGAATTTTTAAAAAATGATTAATTATATCCCTCTTGTATTATTGAATGGAGGCAAGTACCTAATGAGCAAGCATCTTATATATTTTGATCTTGATGAATTGTTTATATTACCTATTGAATGATTTTGTAACACTTTCATGTAAAAATAGTGCTCTTAATTTAAAAATAAATAAATCTACAAGTTTGTTTTCAATCTTGTGATGTAGTTGAGGTGGTGATCATCTGTGAGCCAATTTAGGCAAATTTGGCTATTAAACACTGTATATAAGGAAACACTGGCAAAATCATTATATAATTTTGGGTACATGGCCTACTTGAATCATACATAGAAATCTGGTGATATTTAGTGATTTTCGTGATTTTTTAAAAATAAAAATCATTGAATTTGTGACAGAAAATGTCCAAAAATTTGCAACAGTACAAAAATTTCCCACTCAGAAAAGGCTGATTTCTTTGGTGGTCTTTGGGGGCGGCACCCCGGGGGGGAGGGAAATACCCGGCGGGGGTATGTGAGCTTTTTCTTTCCGTGTACACACACTTGATAGGTGAGGGGAGATAGAAAGAAAGTAGCAGTAAGTAAAAGAAGTTGAGCTGGAGAAGGCGGCAAAGTAGTCAGTAGGGAGGCAAAGCGGTAGGCCGCAAAAGAGTAGGTAGAGAAAACGGAAACGGCGGTCCAGTGAGAGAGAAGGTGGTTTAGGAGCGGCGCGTGGAAGATGTCGTGTCTTGCTGCGGTGTGTGCATGCCCTGTTGCTACTCGAGCCGCGTCTCTGATCTCCATGTCCACTCACTGATTTGCATTCTTGATCCCCTGGCTTCCTCTCGAAGCGCTGTCTCCAACGAGCCAAGGAAGACAAGAAGCCGAGAAAAGTCGAACCAGTGAAGAAGAAGTAAAAGAAGCCGAGAAGAGACGAGAAAAGAAGAAGAAAAGCACCAGTAATTTCATGTCGGACAGAGATTTCTTACTGCACTGTGCGTGCAAAAATATCATCGCGGTTGCACAAAAATTGGCTGCTGACAGTAGTGGACTGCAGCAACTCGAGCTTTTGTGCTTGGCTGCACTGCAAACAGAAGATCGATCGATCGTTGCAGGAGGGGGGGGAGAGTTCAAGATTCTCTCGAGCGAAACTTGCGGGCTTGTCGAGCATGATATATTACTACTACTATTGGAAAACGTTGCAGGTCACGTCCGAAGCTGCAGACCGAGAAACTTGCTGTATTCTTCTAGGATCGTCAAGGATCCTGGAGAGAAGATAGTTGATCTCCTCCGCTCAGTAAGTGTAGTAGATCTGATCATTAATTTCTTGGATCTTTCTTCGTCGGCTTGGCTTGATTGACGTGGTGGCGTAGCGTCGTCGACTGCTGCCTTGCGTAGTGACCGCTAACATTCAGCCGTCGTCGTCGTCTCTCATGACGTGGTGCGTTTTGCACGTTTTGCATGTTGATATGTTGTGCGGTGCTTTGAGAAGAACAACACTTGACGCTTGCATCGGGTCTAAATAATATTCGCCTGAAGTGTGATCAATTGGCGCACTGATCAGCGGCCTGTTAGCAAGTAGCTTGCTCCTCAGGAGCAGCTTGCTGAGGTGAGAGCCACCGACGGAAAAACTCACGTGAATACCGATCATTACGAGTCTTACAACAACCTCCTCGTCGTCATTAGGTACGTATTACTCGGCCGATTTCTTTCTTGTGGCTAGTTGCAGCAGCATATTACACCTCTTGTTCAGGCAGGAATCAGTTAATATGTTTTGCGATCTTGCTTCGGTTGTATTGCAAGCACGGTATGTAGGCAGCAGCGGCAGTTTTGTAGACGACGATCGCGCAAAGCAGATCCGTGTTAGAAGAAAGCCACAATCCATGTGGTTTTCCAGACCGTGCATGAGAATTGTAGTCTTGAACGTGGGCATATGCAGATCTGGAAGCGAGGAAAACCAAGAAGCTGGCTGCATTAGCACGATTCCTGCAGCCCGTGGTGCCAGAGATTTACAAAGCTGAAGGGAGTTCCGTCTCATTATGCATCATCCCTCTACCTCCTGGAGGTCGCGTCTATCGTCACAAGGCTACAGCAAGGACAGTCTTGAGATTACAGTATCTCGTGGAGGTGCGGCGCCCGGAGTATTGATTATGTTAAGGTTAATACTGATCACGTCTTGTGTTCCTGAAATAGAATAATGGTATTATTCTAGAGAATTGTAGATCATCATGTTCTGATCATGTTCAGCTTCTTCTGTTGGAAACCTTTTTTCTTGAAAACGCAGCAAGAATCTGCTTTCTTGATAGGAGATCTTTACATGTATGTCTCTTATGAAATTTTTGCAGGATTGAAGTGAAAAGCGGAATTTGCAAGTCTCAAGAACTTGGTCCAGCAGCTTGCAGCGTTTGACATGATGGGGAGACCCTCTGAAGAGCCTTGGCAGCAGCCGGGGAGATCATCATGTATTAAGCATCATGACGGCAGAACGGAAACAACAGTAGAGTTTACACGGGATGGAGATCATCGTGATGAACATGAAGAAATCACGCGTCGGCTGAGAGATCGTCTTGGTAGTGACTTTGTGGCAGTCGATGAAGGAACGGTCAATGTGCCCATGAACGTGGTAAGGACTCTTCAACCTGAAATCCAAATGTTTCAACAAGCCAAAGCTAAAGCCGAAGAAGAAAAAGACAGTGCAGGCGGAGGTGGTGGTGATGGTCGTGGAGACTCATCAAGGCGCCAAGGGAATCCTTTTGCTGAGCCGGCCTCCTCCAGCATGGGGATTGCAGAGCTACAGGGCTCTGGAACCCAAGGTGATAGTCTTCTACCAGGGCTTCCTGACGAGCTAGCAATGTGTTGCCTTGCCCATGTTCCTTGGAAGTCACAGAGCAAGCTATATGCAGTTTGCAAGTCATGGGTTGCATTCCTTTGGAGCGACTATGTGCACAGCATCCGGTGCAAACTGAATGTCACAGAAAATCTGCTGCTTATATTGAGTGTGCCATTCAAGATGGGTCCCCTCAGGCTTACCATCTTTGACACAAGGTCTGGATCCTTGGATTGGGACAGGCCATTGATGCAAGTTGATCATCCAGCCAAGTGGAGTGGGTTCTTGAGAGGATTTCGCTGTGTTGTGGTGGGTTCAGACCTTTTCATCATTGGAGGAAGGCATGATGGGGTAAGGTATGAGACAGGAAGAGATGTCTGGAGACTGAATTTCATAAGAAGGCAATGGAGTCGTGTAGCACCTATGCTTACACCACGTCGTGACTTTGCATGTGCTGTTATAGATGGAAATGTGTATGTGGCAGGGGGAACACGTTGTGGGCACATCTTACCACAAGGTCAAGGTGTATCACCTGTTCTCAGCTCTGTAGAAATGTACAATTCACAAGAAGATAAGTGGATCCCACTTCCAGATTTGCATATCGCACGCTTGGGCTGCTTAGGAGTGGAGCTCGGAGGTCGATTCTATGTTATTGGAGGAGGCAATGATCATGGGACAGTGGACTTTGAGTGTTTCAGGTCTGCAGAAGTGTTTGATCCATCAACCCATAGTTGGACTACGATTGAGAATATGTGGCAAAGTGCAGGCAAGATTCCTCGTGCAGTTGCTGGTGTGAATTCAGTAATGTTTGCAGTAGACAGTGATGAGCAGATGCTGAAGAGCTATGATGAAGCTACCAACTTGTGGAAAGATGTAACAAGTATGCCTTTTGCATCTTCCAATGTATCTGAAAAACGAACAGGGAATCGGCCATCCCACTACCAGGCTTTAGGAGGTGTGCCAGGTGATCAACTGGTTTATGTGCCACATCGTGGTTTACTCTGGATTGGTCCTTCTGGTTTTCCATCTGTTTCCCTCCTGCCACTGCAAGAAGGGGTATCACCTACAGGTTGGCTTGGAGAGGAAATTCTGGGATCATCGTTATCATCAAGCCCACCAAACCCATGTGCAAATGAACTCTCTAATACTGCAGACATTTGCATTCCACAATTGAAGACTGCGTGGCTCATCATTGGCGCTGCTACCATATCTATCTGATGTAGAAGAAGAATCTGTAAGTGCCTGCCACTTACTCTTCCGTGACAACATTTGAGTCAAAGGACATAAAATGGCTAACCATACATTTTGCAAACAAATATGTGAATTGCCTGAGAGAAAGTTGAGGGACAATCCCTGCAGCATGTACTTGTTTATCGTGCAATCTTGATTTTTCCAAGTTAGTAGGAAATGGCAATCGTTTACTTTAAAAACTTAGGAACTTTTTTTTCAGCAATTAATTTCTATGTTGGATATGTTGATATGAATGCAAGCAAACTTAGTATCTTCCATGAAGAATTGTTTCCAGTAATTGGTGGTGCAATGTTCTTTCAGGTCATCAAAGGGGTGGGAACTCACATTGGCCCATGAGATGTTTGCATACAGATAAGTTTACTCATTGTTTGGAACATTACTGCTCATTGTGAGTAGATTGAAGAGAGTTCAAGCAAACGATCAATTAAAATGACAATTCTTTTTTGACCAGATGATAATACAACAAAGCTGTAAAGAAAATTGAACATTTGGAGACAATAGAAGAATTCTCTTCATCCAAATTGGCTAATTTCTAAACAAACACACTTACCTATGAGTTCTCACAAGGAAAGCCAGAAATGAAACTTGGATCTCAACTCCTGATCCGCACTTTGGCTCTTAGATTTTTACATTGCAAGGGGAAGGAGTATACTGTATAGGGTAAAAAGCCTGAGGCTACAGACTACCAGAATAAGGGCCCGTGTGAGGTGGAATCAAGAGCAAGCCTGATTCTGGAGGGGGGGGTTTTAGTTCTTTTGTTTTCATGATACATTGTGGATTAAGAGTAATGACCTTGCTCAGATTTCCATTCGAAGAGTAAAACCCTTGGCCTGCTACATGGCCTCCAACTACACTAATCTGCACCTGGATTTTTATAAACAATCAAACTTGCATTTCCTTCAAGCTTTCATGGTATTTAGAGCTTTTTTCACCATGAGTAAAACATTCAAAGGATGAATGTCAAGAATTCAATAATAATAAATTAGTTTTTGACATGAACTTGTCACAATTGGAACAAAGCATTGATAATTTGATATAGATTTGAATATCTCGAACATTTTAAATATCAAGTTGACAATTTAAGTGAAAATGTCAATATCAAACACAAGCAATTTGGAAATCATAGTCTATTTTATTGAAAGGTAGATATTACCTAGCTGATGTGGAGTACCAAAATAGAGATGTTCCTTCGTAGTATCGATAATTTTGACAAACCTAATCTTAATCCTTATCTTGGAAGAGGGACCAAACCACTTTTAAAAGCTTGAACTTTGAGAGATGATAGAACAAGGTTTAACCTTATATTTCATTGTGGGGATGTTCAAGTACAAATGATACATCAATTGAAAACTTCTAAAAAGGTTTGAAAAAGATTGAAAGTGATTTACATGCATTCTAATCAAACAACTCAACTTGTTATTTAGGAAAGGC
>Ga0116228_10000994_pt1 | contig 23046 bp, 10 predicted proteins | sample S1TSphfallax_2_FD_89694 | JGI IMG/M metagenome (GOLD analysis project Ga0116228, IMG submission 89694) | Host-associated microbial communities from peat moss isolated from Minnesota, USA - S1T2_Fc - Sphagnum fallax MG | ecosystem: Host-associated > Plants > Peat moss > Unclassified | place...
TCTATGGCTAAGGAGTGTGGAGGTCTTCCATTAGCTCTGAAGGTGATAGGTGCAGCAATGTTTGGAAAGACCTCAGATGAACGTGAATGGAAGCCACTACTCAAGAAGTTGAATGAATCACGCATGCAGGAGAGAACTATGAAAAATGAATTGTATGAGCGCTTGAAGCTTGGCTATGATGTCCTGAAAGAGGACGACCCTCGCTTGGAGGACTGTTTTACTTACTTTGCAGCATTTCCTGAAGATCATGAGGTGGAGTTTGAAGTTTTGCTCTGGTGTTGGATTGGAGAAGGGCTTGTTCCTGGACATGTTGGAGATGATCCTGAAATTGATGCATATGACTTGTTGATGAAATTGAGGAGGCGATCATTGATTGAGTCAATTGCAAATTTGGATGATGACTGGGACACGGAATGGCAGTATGAACACTCGAACTCGAGCAGCCGGATTGAGGAATTCCATAAACGCTTGGCTGAAGCGTTTGATGAGCACCTAGATGGAGAGCTGGATGAGGAATTAGATGAAGAGTTAGATGGGGAATCAGATGAAGACGTGCATGTAGGGTTGGATGAAGATTTGGATGAAGATTTGGATGAAGGGCTTGTTCCTGGATACGTTGGAGATGATCCTGAAATTGATGAATATGACTTGTCAATGAAATTGCGGATGCGATCATTGCTTGAGTCAATTGAAAAGTTCGATGCCAATTTGGACGATGTGTGGGAGGAAAGGCAGCTGAATAGGAAATTATTGAATGAGAAATTACATGAAGGCTTTCATGAAATCTTGGATGAAGACTTGGATGAGCAATCAGATGGAGAGTTGGATGAGGAATCAGATGAAGCGTTAGATGGGGAATCAGATGAAAACCTGCATGAAGGGTTGGATGAAGATTTGGATGAAGATTTAGATGAAGAATCGGATGAAAAGTTTGATGAAGAGGTTTTCCCACATTACAAGGTACATGATGTGATGAGAGACTTGGCTTTCTACATACTCCAAATTGATGGTGGCACAACCCCTGCACAACAGCTTGCTCTTTATCAAGCAGGTCAAAATTTGACAGAGTTTCCTCCAAAGTGGATAACTGAATGTAAGCAACTTCTTAAATCTCGCAGATTATCATTACACCAAAACAATTTGGAGACACTCCCTTCAACATTCTGTGCACCTGAGCTGCTGACACTACTACTTGGTGACAACAAGATATATTATTTGCCAGCAGGTTTCCTGAAGGGCATTCCAAATCTAAGGGTTCTGGATCTATCTGGTGGAGAGTTTCAATATCTGCCTGAGGAACTTGGTAATCTCAAGCATTTGGTTTATCTTAAACTGTCAAATAATTGGTATCTGCAAGAATTACCAGAGTCAATAGAAAATTTACGAATGTTAAGGAATCTAACTCTATCATATTGTTTCAATTTGAGATATCTCCCTTCTGGAGTGGTTGGCTTAGAATCACTTCAAGTTTTAGACACAAAGCGGTGTACTGAGTTGAGATGGGCAGAACATATTCCCACAGATATGGGTCCATGGCACACAGTTATGGCAGAGCTTCGTCATGGAGCTGAAGCAAAAGGAGTTTCCTTGGAAAACATATCGAGGTTCAACGTTCTCACACACCTTCGTATTGCAGGAGATAATTGTCAACATGTGCTATTGCCTGACAATATATCTGCACTCACAAAGCTTGAAGACTTGAGGTTATATCGTTTTCACAAACTCAAAACCTTGCCAGCTTGGATGCCAGATTTCAAAAAACTTAGAAGTCTTTGTGTAAGTTGGTGTGTTTTGTTAGAAACGCTCCCAGATTCTTTCACACGTTGTGGTGCTTTTCCAGCTCTTATAGAATTCAAGATTCAAGATTGTAGAAACCTTGTCAAATTTCCAGAGGTGGAGGGAGGTGCTATCCCTAGGTTGCAAACACTTAGCCTCAATGGTTGTCAGTCTCTTCTAAGCTTACCTCTCTCTCTAGAAGTCCTCACAAACTTGAGGAACTTGCATCTGCAGGGATGTAGAAATGATCTTAAAAGGTCTTGTAGGAAAAATAGAAAGAATTCCCTGATTTGGAGGAGCTTTAGAATCAAGTTTGGTAACTTTTGTATTGACTAGATAGATGGGTTTTGAAGTTTGAGATCAACCTAATGATTTGGGTGTTGAGGTAGATAGTAGAATTTCCACCTAGAGATGTTTAGTCTCTAGGTTTTTGTACCAGAAATGCAAAACCACATTGTTGGACTGAAACAGTGCCTGCAATATGTCATTACTTGCACGATTTTTGACTTTTACTGCCGTTTTCAAAACTATGCATGGATGTCAATATTTTCAAACCATTCAAATATTATTGATTAAAAAATATATTCTGACTCTACAAATATGTTTTATTTGCATTGTTCATTAGCAAAGAGGGTACAAGGTCCAAGAGTAAATTTCATAATAATCAAAATATAATAAGGTCTATTTGATCCTCCAAACACAAAATGCCATGTTGTTACGCAAGCCTCAAAATGATCAAGTTAAGAACATGGTTTGTTCATACTTTGTTACATGAGCTAATGACAATAAAGAAGACAATTTGCCAATATGAAAGTATTGTAATTTATAATACACACGCTTAGTATTATAATGTAAACTTCTATGTTACATACCCACTTCCATCAAAATGTGCATGAAAACTTTGATGGATTGTATAAACGTTATAATGTTCATGAATGATAATAAAACATAACACATCTACTTGTACACCTTGTATGATGTTAGTGACGTTGCAAAGCTTTTGATGCCATATGTATCCTTCATCATAAACTTCAGCTCCTTTTTTATACCTTCATGTACATAAGTATACCATGGTTTAGAAAGAAGAATAAATGTTAAGAAGACTCACATTTTACTGTTACAAAGAGGTAAAAAGAGTGCATTAAAAATTTGGAGGCCACCATTTGAACAATGTTTATCTCCATGGCATAGAAACAAGATTAATTATTTCAAAAGATATATGTCCTTCAGTCACAAAAAGCTAAGGAAAGTGATGCAACCTGAAATTTCTTTTGACCCCTTTAACAAATTATAAGGGTTTAAATTTTTTGATATGTGATATCTTCTTCAATTTTTACCCAAATGCTACATTGTAATGACATTGGAAACGTCTGAAGATTCTGTACAAATTTTGTTGACATGTTAAGATCATTTTGTAACAAGGCAAAAAATCTTTGTCCCACTGAATATTGAAGTGTTTTATAACCACGGTCCTTTACTTTGACCAAATGTTATGTTGTAAATGGTGTTGGAAACACCCATAAATGTTTCACAGCGTTTTTTCAAACTTTAAGCTCATTTGATCAAGAGCCAACATGTTCCATAACCAAAATCCCCATTTTGATTGGCAATATCTTTTTCATTCCTAACCCAAATGTTACCTTGTAAATGACATTAAAAGTGCTGAGAGATGCTCTACAAAGTTTTTTCAAATGTTCATATCACTGAAGTGTTCAATTGTCCAAAACCAATTTGTTTGCCTAGGTATTTTGTGAATGAATTTGTAAGTTTTAAGAAAATTAAAATAGCAAACTAAAAAAATGACAATAATAACAACAAGAAAAGATGAAACAAACAAGAAGAAAATAAAATAATCAAAATAACAACAACAAAAAAAATAACAAAAAAAGAGAGAATTTAATGAAAGGAAAAAAACACAAGAAGATTAAAACTACCACACCAAAGAAAAAACAACAAAAATTGAACAAGAACATCAAGAATCAAACAATAAACATAAAAAACAAGAAGCAAATGATTAATAAGGAAAAGTTTTTGAATAGGCAGAAAACAATTCAAAATGGTGTTACAAACCAAAAATGAGTGAAAAATGAACAAACATAAGTGCAATGTTTTGACACCTTGATGAGACATGTGACACTCCACCAAAAATAAATTTTTTTTGAATAATTTTGAAAACATTTCCTTCAAAACATCAAAAGTTCAAAACATAACAATGGCATAAACATGGTGCGCTGCCCATAGCAAGTTTCAAAATTTTCATGAACTCAACTAGCACGTCTAGCCCCATGATTGTATTGTTAAACCTCTCAATTCTGATGCTTGTATTAAAGCCCCACAGAACATATAATGTTAGGGAATCTTTTGGTGGTCAATGTTACCCTTTTGATGGAGGTCATTGTCTCTTTTGGCAATAAGGCATTGCCTTGAATTCACAATCGACATCAATTGTTTTTCACTAGTTAAAAGGGATGTTTGAGGTCACAACAATGTTACAAATTGATCTTAATTTCAATAAGTAGGTATTAAAAGTTCTTTTTGCAATTTTACAACATTTATGCATTAAGATATTAAAGTTTTGGTGTACCTTTCCAATTAGTGATGTGGAATTCAAAATAATTAAAAATTCAATGAATTCATGTGTGTTAAAGGGCTTTTGTATCTCATGAATGTTAGAATGATTTCCAACAATATGATTTGAACTAGATTTTTTAATGAGAATTGATGACAACTCCAATGATGTTTTAGAAAATTAATAGCATTTAAAACATGGTGTCTATATGTTTGATGTGATCATACCTACATCTTTTCAAGTTCAATTATTTCATTCCTTTCCCTACATGGACACAAAAGAAGATATTAATATTAATATGTTAATATGTCTTCTTACATCCATGTACTTATACTAAGATAATTTAATAACTTATTTTTTTTCAAGTCTAACTATTTAACCTTTTTCCTCAACTCGCCTACATGGACATGAAAAGACATAATATTAAAATTTGGGATAAACAAAAATGAACTATTCAAAACCATATGAGAATATACTGGGAAAAAGGATGGGATATAGTTGACAACAAAACATGAATGAAAAGTACTTCCATTTTACCCTACCCTACGTGGACATGAGAATAATAAAGCTTGCCAGGGTTTCACTTATAAGCTGCGCAAATCAATTGATCTGGAACCTGATCCATTCTCAAGTTCCTATTCCAAGTTTGTCAATGAGGATTCTTTTCTACTATGCCTAGCTATTTTGTATGTGCCACTTATGGGGTCTGCTTTGTACTCTAGAAGGGCCCTTGGTGACTGATTCTTCTGCCAGGCAACTGGTCACTAGGCAAGCCTGGTAGGAAGGGCCTTTGGTGGCGAGTTCTGCCAGGCAGGTGGTCACGAGGCAATCCCTGTGCAAAGGGACTTTGGTGGCCAATTGTGCCACGCAAGTGGTAACTCGGCAAGCCTGACAGAATCAGGCACCAAGGGCATGATTCTTGACCTAAATAACGGATTCAATATGGTGTAAAATATCAGGTAAACTCCAGGAACAGCGGAATTCGCTTTGATGGCCAATTCAGCCTACTAAATCAGACCACAAGGGATGGCCAAATCAAACCGCCCCCCCCACCCCTGATGTATGCATTGTTGAAAGGTCATATCACTTGAAGGACAATCTTCAGTGTATCATTTAAGCAGGTTGAAGGTTTACCATTTCAATGCCAATTTTCTTTGTTCCAATGTTGATTTCAACACATTTCAATTCCAAGCTGTCTGACAGTGTGACAGCAAAGGAAGGATGCCAAACTGTTGGCTGCACAGTTTCCTTTGGTGTATCTTGACTTTGGGGTATATGAGTTAGTTTGCTCCCGCACTCTCGCCTGGATAGAGCTTGTAAGGGGGTATTTTGCATCTTTTGTTTGGTTGGGGTTCCCCAACAATAAAGCTACATTTATTGAAGGGAAGAGGAGCCAGTTACTGAGTCAGGAAGCGCCCACAGTTTGGGGCTGATGACAGGGCAACCATGAAGACATGCTGGGTGGCAGGTTATTAAGAGCACATCAATTCTGCTTGGGTTCTTAAACTTTGGCATTCTGGAAGCTTCAATTTTGGAGCGAAGAGCTGAGGCTTGTGAGGGTTTTTAGATAGGTTGCTGGTGGGCAGAGTGTGAAGGTGATGATGATAGATAGCTGATTAGAACTTATGAGCTCACACATTGGGTAGCACTATGCATATGTACAATGGGTGATGGCATAGAGAAGGAAGGACTCAATCATGTAATTTGGATGGATTGAGCAGGGACATTTTATATCACATCAAGTTCCAATTTTTGTAATAGAGGATTTACTTCTTTTGAAGCACTCTATGCAGGATGGTGAGTTTGCAGAGTGTACCTACAGTGCTACTGATGAGTTCAGAAGAACTTCTGCCGCACAGCTGATCACATTAGATTTTTATAGGTTGCACCTGATCAATGTGGGTATTGAGTGATTGATACCGAAGCCTAGAGAATTAGATTGTGACTGTTGGTTGATGCCAGTCATGTCGGTCTGGTATATAGGGTTGTGTTTGGTATCAACATTGGTACCAATACTGATAGCACTTGGACCCAACCAGACTGGTATGACCGGAGGCAATATGAGCTAGCTTGAGACCAGTACCAACCTGGTAGTGGAGGGACCTGAGGTAGTACCACCAGCCTTCTAGTAATTTTCTTACCAGTGTCAATATGAGAGATATGTACCTTCCTCAGACCAGCCAAGAATCTTCAGTCTTGGACCCAATACTAAGACCAGACTGGGATTGAAAAGTTTTCAAGAGTACCCTACTTACTGGGATCAGCTGGTATGTTCAAAAGCTGATACCAGACCAACACTGGTTGACACATACTCAATTGAGTATTATAAGTAGGATTCTGGTGTTACCTTGTTTGCAACTCTTTGCCAGCATACTGCAACTGAGAGTGACTGAGGGTGATCAGCTAAGATCAGGACCAGAGCAGTAAGATCTAGATGATGAGGGAGGGTCTGTGTGTCTGAGTTGTGAACCAGTGTTGGGTGTGTACCTGCTTTGGCTGGTTCGAATTGACAGTTCCAGTTCTGGTTTGAACTGGTTAGCTCAAACCAGAACTGGATCTGATTTTTCAAACTGGTTCTGAAGTGGAACCAAAACTGGATAAGAACAAAACTAGAACAAGAATTTTTAAAAATAAAATTAGGCCTGAGGCTAACTGGGAGTTAACAGTCAATCCAGTCCAGGTTACCCAGAACCAGACTGGAACCAGGTCTGATTCTCAAAAGTGAAACCAGATTTTTTTGTTTTTGAAGAACCAGATCCAGAACCAGGTTCCAGGTTTTTGTGTGAAACCAGAACTGTTTAAATTTCTTTTAAGAACCAGAATTGGCTGTTCTTCATAAAGCTCAGGAACTGCCTAACACTGGTCTGAACTGTTTACCTATGGGACTTCAAGAATCCAATGCTTTGTTGATTGAAGGATCTGGTTTCTTGAGCTGCTTGAGCTAGCATCCAATCTGTGTGAATGTATGATTGCAGATTTGCCTTTGTTTCTGGCAGAATTAGTTTGACCTTTATAGTTCATTTTGATAATCTCATACACGGATAGAGGCCCAAATAGGGGATGTGAGTGGAGATGTTCTAATTCCTTTCCATGGAGTCTAAGCTCTTCAACTTTAAAGGTTCAGTTGCTTTTCCATAGGTATGAATTAAATTTCCAATCTAAGGGTGCAGCTAGGGTTTCGGCATGCAGGTGATCTTGCACATTTGAATAGCATTCGCTAGCATCTCGAGTCTAAAAAGATAAATGAAACTTCCAAAGCTCGAGGTGCAGCTATTCTTAATGGAAAGCTTCACAAAGTCTCCGATCAGCACGACAGCCGCTACATCCTACAAGCTACAATATTCTCCCTCGAATCAGGACAGCAGCTGCTACATCCTGTAGGCTACAATCTGCAATAGAATTAGTTAAAGCAAACGGACTGTTTTGAAGACAATAATGATCAGTAAGTACTTCTAAGATATTCTAGAGTCCATAGCTATAAGTCCCAATTATTGGTAGTTGCAGGAAACTGTACTGACCAGTCAGTTCTGATGATTAGCGGGGAAGCTCATCTTTTATATATGTTTTTGTGTCAGTGGAGAGACAGTCAGCTATTTGCGAAGAATCCAAAATATATATCAGTCAAGACTCAAGAGGGGTCCAATGCTCAAGCGTCCAACGTTGGAGGCTTGCTTGCAGTCTGCAAGTAAGTAAGCACCAGGCCGGTTTCCCAAATGTGGAAAATATACAATAATTCAAGGTTTTTGTAGGTTTTCAGTTGTTGCATGCGGCAGTCAGCTGCTCAATCCTCCTATCTAGAGGGAAGTCGGCCGGTGTGGCTCCTCGAGTGAACGACCACCACCCATGAACCAGTGTTTTTTTTTCTCATTTTAGCAAAGTAGGCAGTGTGGCCACCTAAAATGTACAGTTGGTGCTGCTCTGGCTAAAAGCAAGCTGGTGTAATAGTTCTCTCTGGCCGCACTAGCATATTGTTTATGTAAACCTGGCTGTCATTTCAATTTTTATGGTGAATTATTTGACCCCTTCACCAAATTGTTGGGTGAAAAAAGCTGGCTAGATCTAAAATGAACATAGAGTTTTTTGGCTATTAAACAATCATATTTGGAGATTATATGGCTAAGTGTGAAATGTTGTTGTCGGAATTTGGCAACTACTTGGGACAGACTGTAGAATTTTCAAGGATATTGATTCATTTGAATGTACTAAAAGTAACTCCTAACATTAGTGAACACAAGTAGTTGCGGGGGGATTGAACCCCTAAAACTGGCCTTTCCAATGTGGATGAATAAGGGAAGGTGCACCTAGTGATATATAAGGTTGGTTCCAAAATAGATGGTAAGGACAAGATGCTTGCCCCTAAAATTGATAGCCTCTGAAAACATGCTGGAAGAAGGAAGGCCTTAGTGGTAGACCTTGGAGTTTGTGTTATTGGTGAGTATTACATGAACAAAGACTTTGTCCATGCTAAGAATGAAAGGTTATATGCAATAGCTAGGAAGGATTCAATTCTCAAGCAAGTTTGTCATGCCGTTGTTGGAGAAAGGAAAAAGAAACTAGTGCAGTTTTTTATGTGTTTTCACATGTTGGTTGAAGGAACGCCCATGATTGATTTTGAAAGCATGAGCAAGCTACTACATTTCCTTGATGCCAAGAACTTTCCAAAACCCATTGGTCAAACACAAGTGGTTGGGAGATGGCATCTTGCATACATGACTTGGTTGTCAACAAAATCAAAACACTTGTTGAAGTTGTTAGGTTCATTTAGCTTTCCTATGATGAAGTGACAACTTTTGATCAATAATCTTGGGTTTGCATTCATGCCTACATAGTTGAAAATTGATAGTGAATTCCATTGCTATTATCCTTACATCAAGTGGTTGATGGGGCCAATTTCGATAATCTAAAGTGCATTTTGGTGGATGTTTTGGTGACTTGAACTAGGATATCATACATCTAAACAAATAACTTTTGGAGCTAATGGGGTGAATGTTTTTCAGGGTGTTAGAATAAGTATGATAATTCATCTAAAAAATCAAAATGCACCATTGATGATTGGTGTGCATTACATGAACCACCACACTAATTTGGTGATCTAGACTCTTTCCAAGCTTAACATCGTGGGAAAAATTGAAAATGTGTTGTAAAGGCTATATACATATATCTCACACAATTAAAAAAAAACTTAGGAGTTCATTGAATTGGTTGACATTGTGGAAACAAGAGACCAATGGATTTTGAAGAACATCAAAACTTGCTAGATTTCAATGCTACTCACAACTAAAAGAGTTATATTTGAATATTGGGCCTTGGTTTTGAAGATGCATTAGGATGTTGGCATTGTTAGTCAAGCTGCCAACATTTTGGAGTTGCTTTGTGATTTGGAAGTAATGTTTGGGTTCTCTTGTATCATGCCTTTGTTTATGGGGTTGAATGAGTTGATAAAATTCTCCAAGTCCCGATAATGCTTTGTATGTGATTTTGTTGTTGCTATGAAGTTGTGTCACGTAGATTTGTACTATTGGTACATTGAACCCCAAAATGCTTACATGGGTGATGTGTTCAATGGGTACTAGAATTTTCTGAATGGGACATCAGATGTGGTGGTGCATGAATGAGCATTTGATTTAAATATTGGTTTGGAAAACTTGAGTTCCTTAATTGTTGGCACTTCCATCATGATGCAAGGTAGATGCAAATTACAGTGGTTCATTTTTGCAGCCTTATGGACTTTTTGTAAAGTTCAAATGCTACAAACGGATTGTAAAATCATCAGTTAGACAAAAATATTTATGGATTAAGATTTTTTATTTGAATAAGAATATTTATGAAGGGGAAAAATTCAATAAACATACATGGGTGTAGACAGGCTAATAGGAGCTATTGGTGCCCCTTTAAGTGACTATTTTTTGGGGAATAGTTTTAAAATATTCTTGGAAAAAATCTTTAAAAAAATCTTTGTACTATTTTGTTAGAGTTTGTGTTAAAAATTGCTAAAAAAGTTCATTTTCAAAGTTTTCTAAATCCATTTACAAGTTTTTTTACTACTTAAAAGTAGTGGTTATAAGTATTTTTACATTAATTTTGAAGGTCTAAATGTTGATGAAATTTGTTCATATTTTGGACAATTATAGAATAAGATGTTAAATTTGATAATGCATAAAATTTTAAACTTTTTTTTAACTTACAATTATTTAAAAAAACATTTGGTGTAAAAAACACAAAATTAAGTAGTGGTTATGATTGCTTTTGGCTTCTTTTAACATGGATACACCCAAACCAATCATATAGTAATGGACTTTTAAAGTGAAATATTGACTAGAATTTGGGTTCTACATTAGCATCCAAATGCATTTTTTGTTACGATTTCATTTCAATATGTTTTTTTTTATAGGGAATCAATATATGATACATGATGGGAAAAAAAATTTGAATTGAAAAAAATTACAACAAAAAAATTTATAACAAACATATAACTATGGGCTTTTGAATGACCGAATTTGGGCCATATTTTCAAAAGTCCCAATCTTGGTCATTTTTTGTTGGATTGATATATTTTTCCCTTTAACATGTATAGTAAAGAGTTTTAAAATTGTGTAGCCTTTCATATGGACTTTATTAATTGATTAATCACCACATAGGGCCCATTAAACATTGGTTTAATTTTTTTTTTCATTATAGTGTTAATTTTTCCATTTATATGGACTTTTGGGATTGGGACTCTTGCCACTTTTGAGTCCCTGTAGCTTGCATCTAGCTTGTATTCCCATTGTCGTAAAACATCCATCTATGTGCCTATGACTCATGTTATTTTCTAACAAACCATTAACAATGTGTAAAAGCAATGTTTTAAAGTTACAACCAAGGTTATTGATGAATTGGAAAAACGCTTTCTAGCTCAGGATGTGATGGATGTTTTAGGGTTGGTTTACCCACAACACTGGTTAAAACCTTCATGTGAAAAGACCTTTCCTATTCATATGGCTATCTTGAAAGGTTTTTATAATTAGTCCAAAAAGCTTGGATCATCCCAAACTTGGATCCCAACTGTTCTTGATGTGAACATTTGGGACTTGAAATTTCTTTTTTCCAAGATCACAATGATGTCCAGTGCTCAACGAGCTATGGACTAGCCCATGGATGTCAATCTAGACTCTAGACTTTGGGAGAAACTCTCTTCCAATGCATTTTTATGTGCTTGAGTTTCTGATGGGATTTGTGGAAGATGATAAAATCTTCTCAACTTTGATGGTCATGAAAACTAGATTCCGAAATAGACTATGTGAACATTTCGATTTGATGGTGCGCATGTTTGCACAACCATTCTATACAGTTGATACTTTTCCTTATGATGATGCAATAACGGCTTAGATTGATGGGAAAAAAAAGAAGGGTTTTTTGGCTTGATGTTTTATGGAAAACAAAGCTAGTTTTCCATGATGTCGAGTCGTTGCACCCTAGATAATCTTTCCTTCCTGTTGGTCCCATTTGATTTTCCTTTTATGATCAAACTAACATGTGGCTTGTAGGTCAAGATCATGCGCTGTAGTTGTTGGGTGCAATCTCCTCTTGGACAAGGGTTCAACTCCCTCACATGATTTGTTAATTTATCTATTTTTGCATTGTTATCACTTCATTTTTTTTCAGTTTTTGTCTCTTATAAATTAATTGTGTTTCATCCTTAACTTCTGAGTTGTAATTCAAATAGCTTAAGTCAATCTTTGCCACTCCAATCTTCCAACACCTGCCAAATGACTCCACAACTTTTTCAATTGTCGCTTAAATTCATACTTTGTCAAAGTTGAAATAGCCACTATTCACACACTGGCTACAACTTGAAATAGCCAAATACACCACCTGCCCAAGAGGAAAATAGCCATATTCTATCTTTAATTTTTTTCCAATATAGCCAGTAAGAAATCAACCAAACATATTAGTGTAGCCACTTGAGCTTCTAGCTCAAGCACATAGTAGCCAGTAGGGCCATTGTCAAGAATCCTTAAAAAAAACACTGCTCTGGATACGGCAGTGCTCCTAGCTGAATGAATGAATGAAGTTGTCATTCTAAACTAGATCCATATCTGGGAGCCATCTCTGACTGAATGCTCAACTGTAAGCTGTGGATCATGTCGCTACCCGTTGCAGGTGTTCAGTAAATTGCTTATTCAGTGCACAAACAAATCAGCATGGATTACGTCTGAGGTAGTCGCTGGGCAGCGTTTTTTAATGTTTCCCCTGCGGCAACAAAAAATATTTGGAGATTTTCTTTTTCCTTGTGTAAATTCGAAAGAAATTACAAAAATAAACCAAAACATTGGCCAAGCTTTTGAGGCCACGAAATCATCTGTCATGCTTTTCGTAGTGTAGTCTGACAACACCTTAAATTTATTAACGTGCCGGCCAAAAAATATTGTGGCTTCCATTTTCAGGGCAAGCTTTTATGTTTTGTAAGGGCTTACTCTTTTTGTTTGGCCCCACTCTTGAAAAATTATGACCGTTTGTGGGGGAATCCCCACAAAGTCATTTGGTGTGATAAGGGATAAGAGCCTTGGACAGGGGCGTTACCAGAGTTCAACAGGTCCTGGCTGCCCTTGGCTGCTGCCTAGGATGACGCCTTATTCTTCTAACACCCTGTCCATGGGGCCTTACCTTGCACAAAATTTGAAACAAACAAAAACCCTGGTGAGGAAGGTGGTGCCAAGGTACCACGATATTCTTTCCTTCTGACACCCTTCGTGAAGCCAATTTGGTTTTTGGGCGTTGAGGGGATCAAAAGTGACCTAATCACGTCACCTAATCACACGACATGGTCACAAAAGAGACAACCAGAGTGAACTAGTAGCCCACCAGCACACTATGAAGGATGGATGGTAACTGGTCAGGCAACAGTTTTGCACGTCAGCTGGCTTTCTACGTCACCTACCTACTAACAACCCGGCAGCTGTGGTTATTAGGTAATAGGTACTGAGTAAATATACCTCTCGCCAATGTATAAACCATCTACTTACCTAGTAATCACCTTGTTTCCTACCTACTATGTACTATGTACCTTCTATATATGAGACCTACTTCCTACATAATGGGTTAGCAAGGTGAAATCATATATTAACTCAAGTTAAGGTTCATCCACAACTGAGTTGTAACAGGCATCCAGTGGATGGTGCGATGGTGGTGGTGCTTCACTCTGGCCCAGTGTTTTTCTTTCTGGTGAAATTTCATAATTGTTTGACAAAGAAATTGGGAAAATTTTGGAATATATTTATTTGTCAGTGTAAATTTGACTAAAATTGCTAATTTTTTTTTGTTAATTTCGCCAAAATTTCGGTATTAAATAAATGGAGGGAAAAAGAAACACTCCTCTGCCCACACAAAGTGACACAAAACAAAACAAAAAAGTGATTGATGATCCTCATTTCAATTACATACATTCAACAGCCACAAGAAATGAAATGAGCTTGGCTGTCGGCTCGGCAAAGTGGGACAATGTCCACTATAATCATTTGACATGAACTGGAAGGGTAGATAACACAGATCAACACCAGCCATCAATGGGAGCTCTATATGCCCACTGGGATGTGGTTCCTCGGTTTTATGTGGTCTAGTTTGTCCTATACACTCCTTACAGGGCTGCTTCCCGGACAATGCCAGTAGACTACACGACACTAGCTAAGTTCTCTACAATGAAATCATAAGCACTATTAAATGTTGAAGGTATTTCTTTTGGGATTGGAGCTCCAAAGCACCAGCAGGAGGTCCTTGGTTTATCTTGGACACATCATAGTGGAAATTTGATAGGAAGAAAGGGGAAGTAGAAATGATTTACTCAATCCAAAACTCTTGTTTTTCTTCCACAACTATGTCATGTTCATCAAAACAGAAAATATAGCTTGCTATTTCTGGCATGCAACTAGTCAATCTGTAAAACACTTTCACTACCACTTTGTCTTCCACAATTTTACATGAATAAAGCAGAATGCGTGCAGCTATTTCTGGGCAATCAACTGGTCAATCTAAAAACGCTTGCACTACCACAGTCTTCCACAATTCACATGAATAAAACAGAAATGCGTGCCGCTATTTCTGGCAAGCGTTCACTCTGCTTTGCTCGTTGGAAGTCTTTACATAAGAACTTGCATCTTCCATTAAGAAACCTAAGGACATATATTTTTTCAAGGACAAAAAGGAAAGGATACCCAACTGAAATGAGCTCACCAGAATAAGCTTGGCTTTACACTTTCTACCATGTGAGCTCACCAGATTTCCCCAGTTTTGCCCAATTTAAAAGCTTCCCAGTACATCTAGCCAGAAATAGGTGAACTTGATGATGCAGGGTCTTGCACATTTTTCAACCCACATGCCATCTTGAGCACCACCCAATTACAAAAATAACATAATTATGAAATTCTTAAGGACACGAGTCCCCAAATATGTTGTGTGCACCATTACCCATAACAAAGACAAAGCCCACACTTAGGTAACTTGCTATTGAGTAGTTTTTTATGTTGACTATAGCATTCCCCTAGGGCTTGAAATAGTGGGGGTGTTTTTCTCCTCCCCAAATCAATTTTTCTTTGTTGTGTTTGTCTTCCTTCTTGGATACCTACTTTACAAAATCAAATGGATGTTTAAAACTGTTTGTGATAGTTTTTCAACTATAATGGGATGTTTAAGGTTTTTCAACATAGAAAAGAATTAATCCTAAACTTCTGATATGAATGAATTTATAAAGTGTTAAACGATTAGGCGTTGAAGCTTGATCTTGAATTTATTCCACGTACTAATAACTCACAAAAGTGTAAAGCCAGGCTCATTCTGGTGAGCTTGATTCACACAATCAAGCTTAGTGCTTAGGAGTTCAATTGGGATATTCAATCCCATGTAGAAAGATTAGTATATGTATGAGTTAGTTACCTTGACCTAGTAAGACAAATTTGTAAGGACAATAGAGTGGGAACCCTTGATTGAAGAATTGTAATGACTAATTGATTGGGTGGCTATGTTGAATACAACATGTACCAATCTGCTGGTATAGTTAACATGATTCGTTTTCAATTCTTACATTTCAGTTTTGTACCTATATGGGGATTCTTTTCATTTTCATTTATCAAACTCATCTCAATGACAGTAATGCTTGAAAAGATCCTGGCTATGAGCATGATGGGTCAAGAACTACATACCAGTTGGTCTAGCATAAGCAACAATTGAAAGCCATAAAACCATATTTGGTTTTTACCACAACAATAGAATTAAGTTGTTCAACTATTTGGGTTTTCAAGTAGAGGGATAGACCACTAGGATATGTCTAATGATAGAGCACAAGTTCATATGCAAGAATGTAACAAGCCAGAAAAATGGAGCCCAAGGTAAAGATTTGACATAACTTGACAAGTAGAGTTGGACCATTAAGAGCATGATAATGGCTTAAATTCTCAAATCTCCCATAGTGCATGTATTACTAAGCATTACGACCTAAACCTGTCTTGAACAGACTTTGGAGTTGTTGTGAAAGAAAAGTTTGGTTTGGGTGTGTACCTATATGTACTAAACTTATTCATACAATAATCCTTAGTTTGAGGCTCACTTTGATCCTGAATGTACCACTCATCCTCCCTTTATGAGCTATCCTTTATGAAGCTACATAAGACCTACCTAAGGGCTACTGCAAACTACCTAAAGGTCACCTTAAGGCCTACCTAGGTTGTGAGCTATGCCAAATAAGGTCTATCAAAAGCATACACAAAGTGTTCCATAAGATCATAATTTAGGGTGTTAAGTAAGGGTTACTGAAGGACCTACCTAAGTCAGTGGATATCTTTGGGCTATTTCATAAGCTACACAAGGGTTACCAAGAGTAACCACTTGGTAGCTTTGTAAATAACCGCTAGGTGCCTTTTAACCTAAAAAATCATTAGCTAGCCCCATATGCAAGTTCTATGTAAGCTCTAAGTCCATAGATATCCCCTATGTAGATCTTATTTAACCTCCTCTTGCCCTATGAGTAAGTCCTAGGTAACCCTATGTGACCTCTTAAATAACCCTCTAGAGAAATATCTCCTAACCTAATAAATCCCTAGCTAGTTTCACAAATGAGTTCTATATAACCCCTTAAGTAAACCATAGATATTCCCTATGTAGATCACCTTATTTAGCCCCATCTTGCCATATGAATAAGTCATAGCTAGCCCTAAGTAAGGCCTCCTTAAATAACCCTAGAAGTATCTCCTAAACTAATAAATCCCTAGTTAACTCCACAAATAAAAACTATACTCTCTAAGTAACATTTAGGTATGCCATGTACAACCAAATGACTATTCCCAAGTAGAGCCAACATATTAAACAACATTCTTTTTAAAAACTATTTTATGCAAGATCGTGTTTAAGAAGATTTAGTTGAATCCAGCTATAAACTAGATATGAAACACAAAATTTGAATCATCTTTCTATATTTCTAGCATCAAACTCACTGTTGTTTTTAGTAAATTTCTGCAACTTGAGTAAAAAGAAAAGGAAAAGAAGAATTTATCGGTGCAAACCTTTCAATTTTTGTTTTCATTTTATGATTTTTTTCAAAAAGGAAAAAAAATTCACAAAATTTGTATTCAAATATTAAGTAGGTAAGCTAATACAAAGAAGGAATCCTAAAACATAACAATGTTTGTAAACTTGTTGCCATTCAATGCTAGGTTTTTTGTGAATTGCTTGCCAATGAGCCTATTTTTGAGAATGGAAAAAAAACCTTGTGTTACTTGAACCAAATAACTTCATTTTTAAAATTCTCATTTTTAATGGCACCTTTTGGCAAAATGTTGCATGTAATGAAAAGATTACAATTTTTCTTTTAGGTTTTTTCTTAAAATGAAAATTCCAAAACCTATGTCAGTCAAAGGAAAACCTACACTGTTTAAACCTACAAAAATGAAATGATGTAGGTTTACCTACATCAAGATAAAAGGAAACATGTGTTTTCTTTAGAGGCCAAGGGCTTCCAACCCTAAATTTTGTTCCCATGTGAGACATGGGGAACGTGTGAAAACATTTGAACATGCATTTGCATGAGGGGGACAGGGGTTCCCATGTGGGAACGTGAATTCCAATGCATTTTTGAATGCCACATAGGCACCATTTGAACAACAAATCATCACCCCATCGGAGCAAGTGTCATAAATGTGTGACCACATCATGTTCCTTTAATAAATGTGCTCTAAAACTTGGAATGTTGTGAAGTGGACAAAATTTTTCACACCCTGTACCCCAAATTTGTGCACCTCAAATTGCAACCTTTGTTAATTGTGAGCTTTGTAATGATAATGAAAATCTCTAACTTAGTAGAAAGCCCAAGGTGGTTAGTTTGGGCTACAATAGTCAAATTTGTTTCCAAAATTTTGTGTATGGAAGACACTTAAATACCTTTATTGAGCTGTACGTAGGCATCCTTGTGGTGCCCCTCACAATTTTATGCACTGACGGTTGGACTAATGTTTTACAAAACATTAACTAAATAGAATAAAAGATACAGTTTTTATAAACACTAAATTATAGGTGGGTGATAACGTACTAATTTCCGCTACCTTATTGGTGGTATGGGTACTTGGTGAAACTCAACTATCAATTGAATAGCAAAACACAAAACATTCAAAATACATTTAGGGGGTTATTTAGCATTTCTGGGAGGACGTTAAATGAGCAATGGGTCTGTATTGCAGACTGTACAAAAGGTATTGTCCTTTAAAAAAACATTTGGTTGTTTGCCCTTGGCGTAATCCATGTTTTTGAGAGAAAGGTGGATGATGCCCAAACACAAAATTTGGGTGCTCTTATGCACACTTTCGGTGTGTACAATAAGACACCAAATTTGTATCCGGGCAGCAATTTGTGTGACCAGACACATGTTGGTTGGGCAATTGGACAGTCAGGGTAAAAAAGAAGCAGGATTTTGTAGTGTCTGCAATAGGGACCCATTGTTAATTTAATGACCTCATTTGTGCCGTTAATGAGCATGGTTCAGCCAATAGTGCAACACCTTGCACAAAGTCACATGTGGTTCTGTTGCAGGGCTTGATTGACATTAGTCTAATTCTAGGTTAAATAAAGCACTTCACTCCTTCTACTTAGGGTGCATTCGCATTGGTGTTAAGGACTCTAGTATTAAGTCCCCTAACGCCAAGCTATTCATTTAGAACCTAAACCTATTTACCACCAAGATTTTATGTTAAATTAACATTCATTTAATATTAAACAACCACCCATTTAACATTGGTTGCCATCTAAGATGCCACCTAGATTTTCACTTCACATTGACTTAACATTAGGTGTGAATGCACTTCAATAAGTAGTTAATGGTAGAAATCCCCACTCTTAGGAGAGAGCTGGCAAGTTCTAAATTGGTTTTGGATGGCTATTTGGTGGGAGGCTAAATCAGGTACTGAGATACTCTTGGTGCCTATCCCTTATCTGCACTACTATCTCATGCTGGCCCACAAGCAACCTCAAGGTGATCACCTGATTCACCAAGTTTATTCTGCAAGTAGCAAGTTCAGGGTTTAGGGTACCAACTTAATCATGCCCTGAACTGTGTGCCTGAGTGTTTATTGAAATGATTCTTTGCAGAACACACATGGCAGGACTTGTTCATGGAAACGGTTGGAGATCTTATTTCTTTATTTTATTTGGAATTATGGTTCTCCTTCACTCCCAGCCAAGTTCTGGGGAACATTCTCTTCAATATTTTACAATGAGTTGGATTACATTTTTCCCCTAAATTTTGGCAACTTGAGAAGTGACTTATTGTTAACATCAAAATCTCATCTTTGAAGTTTGGGTCATATGCAGTATGCGATTGTTCTTGTATTTGAGTTTGGGTTAAATTTAAAAGATGTTCGAAGTTTCATGTGTTTATTACAAATTCTTTTGTGGATTTGGTGAAAGATCTCCCTATGACATGAGCTTCTTTTGTGGGTCTAGCCCACATGAAGAGGAAACCATGAGCATATATAGGTGATCCTAAACCCATGCAAGTCCAACTTATGTCCAAACATGGAAATATTGTTGTTCATGCCCAAATCTACCTTTGGGTTTTAGTTGAAAAGTAAGTAATCCTCTCATGTCCATATCCATACAACATATGCTCCTATGCCAAGCAATTGATCTTCACAATCCTTCACAAATAATGTCATGTATATTGGTGATTGCTGAAAATCAAATGGGATTTCTTTCACACAATAACTCAATGTCATTCACACACAACAGAAAAAGCAATAAACTTATAACCACATAGTGAGTTAGGGCATTAAAGGGTACTTCTATGGCCTCTACTAACTTTTATCCTAGAAAGTTTAGGGGAATGAAACTTGGGAGTACCTATATATTTTAGTGTAAAATTTGTCATATTATGATTAATGTTATATAATGGTGAAAAATACATACTGGCAATAAAGAAACTGGTCAATCTATGTCTGCAAGAGAAAGTTATTAAGTAGTGCATTTTTTTAATAAAAGAAGAAAAAAAATCATGTGCTTTTTTGGCCTTGCCTACCAAGGCAAGGATATTGTGTTTAGATTCATTATAGAGTATAGTAGCTTGAGGGATTTTGGCCCCTAGGTAATAATAATAGGTCTATTTTTATATGAGGAGTTTTGAAAGATGATATTTTGGCTTGTGTTGAAACTTGAGATTAGTTATAGAGTTCTAATATCTTGAAGGATTTTGGTTTGTTTTAGAGGATTGTTTTGAAGATTATAATTTTTGCATGGTGAAATATTTGAGTTTCCATAATTCTTCTTTTGCCTTCAGATAATTATAAATGTAAATGGCAACGCCACAGTGTGACACACCCCTTGTTTATAACCATAACAGCATGAAATGTATGATCTCATGTTTAGACAGTTTCAAGCTGGTTGTGGACATAAGCAACTTCGTTTGTCATGGAACAGAGAATACCCACCTGTCACAATAATCCCTCACCTTCATGTATAAGTTGTCCCTTGTCCCTAGCGACAAAGTTGATGCATCCAGCAAGCTGGTACAAAAGAGTGTTCTTAGATTAGTTGGAGAGTGCAGCATAATATCCATCCCATCCCATGTGGTAGGTCTGGTCTGCAATTGCATTTTTGTTTCTCTGTCTCCTCACACAATTTGTGTGAGGAATAACTCTAGAAAGCTCATGCAAACCACACACTTGGTTTGCTTGACCCTGCATGAAAAAGAGAGTACAGGGTTTGGTCTAGTTAACCATGCATTCTAGCCACTATTTTCCCAAAACCATGTATATCAGTTTTGGTTCCACTTTTACACATAAATATGCTTCCAGACCCAATTCCAAGTTTGGTTCTTTAATAAATAAGATCTGGTTCTAGTTTGAAAAATCAAACCCCATTTCAGTTCAGTTCTTCAACACTAACTGAACTTCAACACCTACAGTTCTTATTTGGTAGGTACCTGCCCAACACTGGTTATATTGAAAATTTTGGATATCAACATGAATAATGGCTAGATATGCATAAAGCCATCTCTTGACTTAGACCGTTTTTCCTTAATATTTGGCACGGGAGCTAACCAACATAGTCTAAATACCATTATGTGTATGTATATCTATTGCATAACTATTACAGGCTCCCAAATATGTATATCCTATCCTATAAATATATTTTACGTAATGTTTAGAAAGACTTAACATACATATGCATATTAGGTAGTTATGGTTTAGTGTTTTAAAAATTTCTTTGTTACAAGCTCTTAGTTGTATCTCACTATGTTAAAAGGATTTTTGACACCTTCAAACACCCAAACACCTAGCTACCTAAGCATTTTTGAGCTTTGCATTTCGCTTGAGAGGGAGGAGGTCTAAACTTTATGAGAGGTCTAACATTTAAGACCTGTGAGAGGTCAGAGGTTTTGGGTGCATTGTAGTTAAAAGGAGTCAAAAGTGCCCACTTACCTAATTGCTTTTAACTAATTCCTTATATGGAGTAGCTAAGTAAATCAAAGTGATGAGACCAAATATGATTGGTCATTCAAAAAGAACATTTTAAAAATAAAAATTGACATGTCAACTTAATTTCTCTTAAAATTTATGATTTAAGATGTTATATTATATTATTATGTAATGGTGTACTTTTAAAAAAAATCATAAATATGTCATTGATGAAATTTGAAAACTTTCAAGGAATCCATTAAATAATGAAAGTAAGTGTTACACACATTTAAATGTCCTCTTGGGTATTCGATATTCATTAGTTTCATCTCAAAAAATTTCAAATGTTTTCATAATACAATGGGAATAACAAAGTTCATTCAAAATATTCAACACCAATTTAATTTACTAGTTGAAAAAAAAGGGGACTTTGTTACATAGGGATTGGTTCATTTCAAAAAAAATACACCTTTTTACTTTTCCAAAATGTCAAAGGTTTGAACTTTCTAAAAGGACCAAGGTTTGAATTATAAGCTTTGTGAAAACTCTAAGATTGGTCCAAGGTTTGAATTTTGTGAAAGGTCAAGGTCTAAGCTTTGCACAATGAATACACATGATAGTGGTTTCATTGCTAAAAATGTTGGAATGGTTGATGAACCACATGCATTTGAATATGTGACTGTGAACATGATTCGTAACAATTTGGATGTGGAGAGTGTGCATTTGGAACTTGAGAATTTGATGAAAATAGAAGTAATTTAATTTGTAACTATACAAGCTTAAGTTGTATTTTGGAAACTACAAAACCAAAATTCTCTTTGCTAGGGTTTTTTTTTGGTTTTGAATTATGATTTGCTGATAACTCTTGTAAATATCCCAAGGAAATACATTCTATATTATTCCAAATGATGTGCAAAAATATATAAGGTGCAATTTATTGAAAATATATATGATATATAATATACTTGAATGTAAATAGGGTGCATATAATTCTTCAGGAATATATATTTAAAATATTTCATTAATATTTCATATCATTTTTAAAAAATCCTTTTATTTTAGGTGCTTCCTAAAATGTACAAGGAGTCTTCCTAATGTAAACATGCAAACATTTCAATACATTGTTGATAAATCAAATCAAGTATGTGGTAATGTTTTATATTTCTAAATTCTATCAATTTTGCAAAAAAAGATTATTGAAAATACAAAGACTTTAATGGGATTACTCCTATGAACATGCATCTGTATTGTGTGCACCCCAAGTTGCTTGTTGAGAGAAAGTTGTGACTCATACTTCAAAGGAAGTTAAGAAGGTAAATATGGGCCAAGCTTTTGCAGAGGTGAGGTTTTTGTGTGGGGTAATTGGTGTGGTGTTTAAGGGGGTGTGGTTGGGGTAGGAAACACATTCCATTGGGTAGAGTTCTCTAACTAAAGATGAATTCCCAGCATGAAACTTCATTTTAGGAATGTGAACGTTCTTGTGTGATTTGAAAAAAAAAGTGATCATCCTAAGTTTGAATATGCATAACCTGTGGATGCACCCATAGTTAGTTTCATTTTAAAAACCACCAAATAAATAATCAATTAAGTAAGTAGTTGCTAAATTTTGGTTCCTTGTAATTGAACATAAACATTTTCTTTTTGGTCTTGCATTAAAACATGAACATGTGTTGTTCTTTATAGAACAATTGCACAATTGCATTGAACCACGCATGTCATTAGTGGTGACACCATGAAGTAAACTATGGGGGAGTATGACATCTTGTGATAATGAGGGTTCCATAAAGTGATGCA
>Ga0116228_10000997_pt1 | contig 22987 bp, 15 predicted proteins | sample S1TSphfallax_2_FD_89694 | JGI IMG/M metagenome (GOLD analysis project Ga0116228, IMG submission 89694) | Host-associated microbial communities from peat moss isolated from Minnesota, USA - S1T2_Fc - Sphagnum fallax MG | ecosystem: Host-associated > Plants > Peat moss > Unclassified | place...
TGCCTTTTCCTAGGTGAATAACTAAAGTTATGACTTTTGTCACTTATTTATGCTGTATAATTGCCACTAAATTAATGATGTCAAATTTATGGAATTACCAATGAAGCCAATATCATTAACAAATACCCTACTTGCTAGTTTTATTATCCTCAGCGCAAATGTGGGTGTAAATCAACCTAGTTTTGCTCATCCTGAGCCCAAGTTTTACTGTCATACATCTGGAAATAAACCAGTAACTGTGTATATAAACCATAGAGGTATTGAAGAACCTTGGATTCGTTGGACTTCTAATTTCTTCAAAAAGGCTGGTTATGATCCTCTAACGCGCTGTCAAGATGTAAGCCACAGATTACAAATTTATAGCCGTCATGGAACATTAAGATATGTCACCACTGGAAGATTAAATAGACAAAATGTTATTTGTACCGCTGATAGCTTCAATGGAGGGTGTAAGAGTTTGATCTTGACTCTAGAACCGGGTCAAGACCCAGTACAGACGCTAAAAAATCTGTTTGCATGGCATCCCGGGGCTAGACCTTCTGAAATTGGCAAAAATGGAGTCCCTTACATTAATGTCAGAGGAAGGCTAGGAGGATCTGTTAACAAGCAATGAGTTAATTATTAAAATTCTCGGAGGAAAAATCAGGAGCAAAATTAGGCGATCGCTCAAAAAACTTGGGTTAAAATACGTTTACGTTGGTTATATCTGGTAACCATTTGAGCAGCAATGTACCAAATAGACAACAAACAGATCGGAAATTCGCCCGCTCCACCTCGTCCCAGGTTAGCTCTGACTTTGGGAGATCCATCTGGTATTGGTCCAGAGGTAATTTTGCGAGCTTTGGCGAATCCGCAAGTTGCTGATAATTGTGATTTAGTGGTGGTAGGTAACGAAAAGCTATTAAACAAGACTTATGAAAAATTGAACTCACAAGATCATAATTTAGCACATCCTACAAGCTTTTCTCTATCCGAAGTACCGCTTGATTCCACTATTATTGATCAAATTATCCCTGGAATAGGTAATGCAGCTAGTGGCACAGCTAGTTTTGCTTATATGGAATATGCGATCGCCCAAACTCTAGCGGGTGAATTTGATGGAATTGTCACAGGTCCCATTGCGAAATCTGCTTGGAAAGCTGCTGGATATAACTATCCCGGACAAACAGAACTATTAGCGATAAAATCAGGTGTGACAGATTTCGGGATGTTGTTCGTAGCGCGATCGCCTTTTACTGGTTGGGTGATGCGCACGTTACTCGCTACAACCCATATTCCTTTACGCCAAGTTGTCGAGACACTAACACCAGAATTGTTGAGTCGCAAATTAGCCTTATTGGTAAAATGTCTAGAACAGGACTTTGGGATTGTCCAAGGGAGAATAGCGATCGCTGGTTTAAATCCCCATAGTGGAGAAATGGGACAATTGGGAACGGAAGAAATAGATTGGATGATTCCTTGGTTAAGGACTCAACAAGAAAAATATCCCGATTTCGATTTAATTGGACCAATTCCACCAGATACAATGTGGGTAAAACCTGGTCAAGCGTGGTATGGTGGTAATAACCTGGTAGAAAATCCGGCTGATGCTTATTTAGCACTTTACCACGACCAAGGTTTAATTCCGGTGAAGCTCATGGCTTTTGATCGTGCTGTCAATACTTCTATTGGTCTACCTTTTATCAGAACATCACCAGATCATGGAACAGCGTTTGACATCGCCGGTCAGGGTATCGCTGATGCAACAAGTATGGAAGCAGCAATTCAACTAGCGATCGATTTGGTCAACCGCAAGCAGCCCTCACCCTAAATCCCTCTCCCAAGGGGCGAGGTACTTTGAACTTCCCCCTCGCCCTTTGGTTGTAGGGCGTAAGGCTTTGCGCCCCTACTAGGGATATTGAGCAAAGGGACAAGCAATAGATCTAAAAATAGCAGGAACAGCAGGGTTAATAAATGGCTTTGTTGTTCCTGTAGCAGGTTGCTTAGCGCATAATAGAGTTTTCAACCATCCATCATCGCTATTAAGTTCTCGAAAATACTCACTCGGTGGTGCTGATGAAGGAAACGTAAACTTTTGAGCAAATAAATCTGGTAATTGAGATAGTAAACCTACATCAAAACTCCAAGCACGATTAGGCGGCTGATCATAAGTTATGGTACCAGATGAATTACTCGTATAATAACTACAGAATGTCAAGCCAAAAATGCTGAGATAACCATTAGGACAGCCAGATGTAGCTGTAGCAGTGATAATTGGTGCATAGGGAGCAGTCGCATAAGAGCTATGTTTAAATTGAATGAAACTACCTGAGATTGTGTTTGTGAGTACAGAATTGCTATTGGTATTACCATTACCGCCAGTCCAGTTTTCCAAAAACCGCACTAAATTTTGCAACCCTGCTGATACTTCTACTGGACGACTAGGACTATTACCCGCAGCTATGCTCATATTGAACGTATTAGCTGAACTGGTTGATGCTTGTTGGAGCCAATTTTGCTGAATACCTGGTTGTTCCGCTCCTTGTGCTAGACTAGATGATGAGCCTGGTAATCCGTCAGGATCGAAAATTTGTGTAATTGGTGCTAACTGTGGTTGAGACTGAAGATTACTAGGTACTGCTACCAGAAAAAGATAGTTATTCGCTGCGTAAGCACCTGAACCCGTTGGAACACTACTACTAGTTGTAGTTTTAAACCACAATGCTCCAGGCTGGATTGTCGGTAAGTTAGCAATACCAATACCATAGAAAGCTGCAAAAACTGTTCTTGTACCATTTACTGTATTTACTCCCAATGGAACTGGTAAACCACCAGATACAGCAGATGTCGGAGTATTATTAGCATTAACTAAGTATAGATCTCCTGTCAGATGAGTTCCTGACGCATCTGTTGTATTGGAGAGATATCTTTGAAAAGCTACTCGACGCACAAATCCTAGATTTGTCGGTGTATTAGCTGTAGTACCTGAAGGAGGAGGATTGGTGGTAATATTCTGATTGATCAATGAACTAGCATAGTTTGTCCCATCGACAGTCCAATTTGATGGGTTGTTATTGTCGCAATTGAGAACAATATTATTGCAATATTCCATCAAGTATTCATGGAATGAAGCTCGGCGTTGGATAGGTGTCACGCCATTAGCAAAGTAGGAAGAATTAATATTTGTGGGAGCGTAAGTTGGAGAAGATAGATTTACCCAATTAGCATTAGTGACAAGATGATTGATTAACCCGTTGGGATATGTGATCAAGTCCGCTGATGAATTGGCTGGCGGAATGCTGAGATAATTTCTGTTCAGGTCAAAGTCGCCATCAGATCGAAATCCATCGGTAAAACTGTCAGATAATATAGTAATCGCATCAGAGATAATTGTTGCTGGTCTCCACAGATCACCACCTGTCCCAGGACATCCCGATCTTCCTGGACGACAAGCGAAATTGCTATTCGGGGATTTTTGCGTATACCAGCTAGATGAAGCTATAGACTGGGTATCTGTAAACTCGGATATTTGTGTAGTACTTCCATTAACTCTGTGTAGATTAAACGTACCTTTAATGTAAGCTGGTACATTGGTAACTAAGATCAACCCTTTTTCTGTGCCATTATATTGGTTATAAGTAATACTTGCAGATGAGCTTCTAGCTAAGGTAACACCAGAGTTACCATTACTGTTGATTAACCGAATCGCATTTGGGCGACGAGTTGGATCAAGTTTAAAGTCTGTTGGGCTAGAGTTGCTCATATTATTACTTGTGTTAATCGTTGTGTAACTATTGTCGGCGATCGCATCATCACGAGTAGCATAAATAATCCCGCTATAAGGTAATAAATAATCACTTACACCACTTAGATTATTAGTAATCTGCGTCTGAGCCAAATAGTTAACATCTATATCGGTAACTCGAATTTCTAAAGGTTGACGCTGTTCTAAAGTCAAACCATAATCACCTTGTTTAGCAGTATTTTGATAATCAGCTAAATGTTGTAATGCTTTCACTTCTCTTGCGTCTAGAAAACTAGATTCATGAATTTTGCCATGAGCTATATAATTAGTATTAATAGTTGCTGTAACACCTAAACCAGATACATTTAAAATCCCCAAAGAACATAAAGCCGTATCAACAGCCGAATAATCTGCATAAGAGAAATTGGTAAAACCTTTATCGGTCGTGTATTTCTCCATTGCTGTTCTCAAAGGTTGATTAGCGACAGTTCCATTGGAAAAGATTAAACTTGCTTGTCTAGCTAATGCTGCTGTCGTACTAGAATTAAAACTCCTTCCAGGGAAACTGTAGACTATACCATTATTAGATTTACCACCAGGCGCATTATTCCAAGGGAGACTACTTTGATTTTTTGCAGTTGTTGAATTAGTTGGATCGTAATAACTGCTAATACAAGCAATAGGAGTTTGATCTAAACCAGCATTATTTATGTAGTGATAAACGGCTGTAGCTCTCATCAGTAAATCACCACTTCTTGTTTCTGTAGATATAGGTGAAGTCATGGGCATAGTATCAGACCAAACTAAAATATTGGCTTGACTAGTACCTGAATTGGCAAATGTAGAAGGATAAGGCGTTTGACCTGTATTAGTACCGCTTGTAGTCAGTGGACAATTTGTTACAGTGCTACTGCAAACAAAACCTAATGTAGCTGAACTTCCTCCGATGAGAGGATCTAAAATAGGTGTGGGGAGGAAAGAATATGTTTGGCGAGAAAAGACAGTACCTTTACTACCATCATCATCTACATAAATACCTGCTCCTGTTACTAGTCTCATACCACCTACATTTGCTAAGTTAGTGGTAGAGGGATTTGTCGCAGCACTTTGTTCCCAAAATTGACCTCTGTTTGTTATATCTAAGTCAAGTTGAGTTGGTATTTGGGTAGAGCGGGTACGTATGGCGTTGGGATCTGATGCGTAGGCTTTAGTCCACGTTGTAGTAGTATCAACTGGCTGAGTTGCTCTACCAGTCATGTAAGGGCTACCATTTCGGGTAGTGTCTCGCCAATAAGCCGGAAGATTATTTCCAGTTGCAAGGCGATCGCCCAGATAATTTTCCTCGTCATCGATAGCTAATTGTCGTGGGTCTGTGGCTGGTAACTGATTATTGTTGAGGGTCAGTCCTGTATAATTAGCTCCTGTAGCAGAATTAGTTAGATTCCTCCACTCTACAGGTACATCAATTGGTGTACTGTTAAAAACAGTACTACTGGTATAAGGATTCAGTGCTTGGGTAGCAGTATTATTGGGCGATACTTCTGCAAAGGTGACTCGACGGGTGCGATCGCTAAAATAAAGCTGAATTTGGTGAATCAAGATGTTCATAGCATCGGAAACATCCCCAGCAGCTAGACTATGATTTTGCAGAGCAGTTTGGATCGTAGAGACAGAACTGCCAATCAAATTAGTTGGATACTGAGTTGTATTTTGAATATCTGCTATCAAAGTTGCCACAGTAGTTTCCGAACCACATTTTTGACAAAGAGAGAGTGCAGTATTTGTCATCAAATCGATGCGATTTTGATAAGCAGCATCATTATATCCTACAGCAGAACCACCGGGACTTGTGGTTGATTGAGTTGAACTTACACCATTACTTGTACCACCATTACCCATCGTGGATGGGAGCGTATTTTGTTGAACTCCTTGATATAGATCAACATTAACAACATTATTAGCAGTAGAATATGCAACATTATTTGTGCCAAAATTTCCCCCGACCGTTATTTTGGCGTTATCTTGTGAATAGTAACAGGAATATATACTGCTGACTTGGCGAAATGTCACTATCGTACTGTTTTGTCCACCAGCCAGTAAATTACTATCTGTATGAATCCCTCCATTAATATAGAAATCGGAATTTGGTGTAATTTCTAAATCATGCTTAAACCAAATTGCCTGATAATTTATAGGAACTCGCAACCTATCTTGTTCATATTCTAAAGCAGAAAAAACCGTACTGGATTTTGTCTCGTAGTTAGCAGGAGCAAGACCTGTAAGATCGTTAATCGGTAAGTTAACTGTATAGACATAAAAGCTTTTTGCTAAGTTTCCAGCTAACATGTACCAACTAGAATCTCCCACTAAATCAGCACTCGTCACCATAGCAGATGTACAAGTTCCTGTCTGATTTTGATTCATCGGAGGAGTCCTGGCTTCTAAACCGTTTCTGATTCTATTAAATTCACCAGATGGACTACCGCTAGTCGCACGAGACGGACTACGAAAGTAAATAGCATAAAGAGTAAACGTGTCAAATTTGCCATTATTATCTGTATCAACGGGAAATTTCCAAGCAGTATTTAAGCTTTCGTCATTTTCTATTGTATATATTGTACCCGTAGCGTCATAGCCGTTTTCCAGTTGACCGTCACCATTAATGTCAAAAGCCAGTTCCAAGGGAGTTTCATCACCAAAGATATACGCAGGATTAATAGTATTAGTAGCAACATTTTTAAGAATACTGTATAAAGCTTGGTCTGATGGAGTAGCCCGTGGTAATCCAGGGTCATTGAGTAATTGTTCTAATTTTGCTTTAGCACGACCAATTGCTGGCATCGCCGCGTTTAAGAGAATTTGATGAACTCTGACATAACTAGCATTTCTGGAACTGTCAAAAGCACGAAAAAGGATAGCAGTGGTCAGCAGTAAGACTACTAAGGAGACTAATACCACTGTTGGTAGGATAAAACCAGAATTGATGGTTTTCTGTCTGCTCCTAGTCGTGAAAATAGCTCTTAAGAGCCAAATAATTGGACTTTTGAGACCAGAACTCCTTTTTTTAGCGATCGCCACCCAATATATCAGGGAATTAACCATTATTTTTTCATGGCTTTGAACTACCCAAATATATTCATGGCTATTACGCTTGTGAAAATTCTATCTAAAGTCTGATTATTGAACTTGATTTGCGAAATGAATGTAATCTTTAGTTTATTTGAAATTCTTGCTAATATAGTAGTTACATTCGTAGTTACATGGTATAGGCTTCATGATACAGACCCTAAAGCTGCGCAAAATTGGTAATTCAGTCGGAGTTACATTTTCTAAAGAGTTATTAGACAAACTTAATCTCTCCGAAGGAGATACTGTGTTTGTTGTAGAAACTGAATATGGTATCCAGCTTAGTCCTTACGATCCTGAATTTGAGAAAGCAATGGCAATTTATCGGGAGGGTGGTCAGAAATTTCGTCAGGCTTTGAAGGAACTTGCCAAGTGAATGAACCGATTTGGCTAACGGAACAGATGGTGCTCGCTATCCATGAGGATTTGATTTCTCAGTATGGTGGTTTATTTGGGGTGAGGGATAGACCATTATTAGAAGCAAGTTTAGCCCGTCCCCAACATCGGATTTCTTATCAGCCAGAAGTTTCGTTATTGGAATTAGCAGCAGCTTATGGTTTCGCTTTGTGTAAGAATCATCCCTTTATAGATGGGAATAAGCGTACAGCTTTTATGGCAATGTATGTTTTTCTAGGATTGAATGGTTATAGCCTTAATACATCAGAGCTGGAAATAGTATTAGTCATGGAGAGTTTAGCATCTGGGGAGATTGACGAAAACGCAATGCTTGCATGGTTAACAACATATTGTACTAAGTCACTATGAAGGCGATATCGATGATTTTCTAGATGGCTTTCCCACATTAAGAAGGCAGCAGGTATCCCCATAAATAAATTTAGGGGATTTAATTACGTGTCAATTGATGGTGCGGAAAATCATGATGGCTATCTCTACAATACGCTAGCATGAATGAGATCGTGTTTGCTGATACTTTCTACTGGAAGGTAAACAGGAATTAGTTTAGCAATAATTATTTTACTTTAACTCTTACTGTAAATGGCTGCTCAAATAATAAGTAAAATAAATAAGCAAATCCTATACTAGCTATTATACCTATTAGATAAAGAAGTAGTACATGGATATTGATAGGAAGATTAAAACTTAATAAGCAGTGTCTTAATAGTACGATAACTATTGCGTGCGTTAGATAAAGACTATAAGAAAACTTACCCATAGCGATCGCTATGGGCGATTGGAGTAAATTAAGTATTTTTGGTAATTCTTTACCAGCAATCAAGTAATTTGTACAGTAAATTATCAAAGAGGCTGCTGCAATACTTATGCAACTTTCCGAAATCCATACAGATGATTTGATTAAATTATTTGTGATTATTGCCAAGATATAGAATACTATTGCTATTATTTGCCAAGGTAGATGTTTCTTTAGCTTAATCAAATAAGCCTTTTGAGAAAAACCAATATCTGCTGCTGTTGCACCTAAGGCAAATGAACCAATCAGCCAAGGATAAGTGTTATCCATAGAGCCACGTAATAAATAATGGGGCATTAGTCCAATGATAAAAGCGATCGCTAGCATGACCCAGCAACCCCATCGCCGCCATAAAGGTAAAAATAATAGAGGAAAGATAAAATAAATTTGCCATTCTAATGCTACACTCCACAAAGGTCCGTTAATTGTATAAGGTTCTCCTCCTCTACCTATATTGTGAATTAAGAGAAAATGTTTTAAAATATCAATTTTAGTAAACTTAAAATGCAACTCGTCGTGAGGAAGTTCTTCCCATTGAACATGAGTAATTTGAGGTAATAAAATTGAGACAATTACGTACACAAGTAGACTAAATATTAATGCTGCATAGTAAGTGGGTAAGATTCTGCGTGATCTTCGCCTAAAATAGCCTCCCAATCCGCCTGGTAAATAACCATCCTGAGAACGTACTACTGGTAACATTAAACAATAACCAGAGATGACAATAAAAACAGCTACACCAAAATAACCAAATCTCAGAGTACTAGATAATAAAGCCTCACCTGTAGGCGCTATGTTATTCTGATTTTCTATTAAATAAATATGAAAAAGCATGACATAGAAAGACGCAATACCTCGTAATCCATCCAAGTAATTAAAGCGAATTTTCTCATTAGACAATTGTTGCATTTTTACATATAATACTTATATAGTAATATCATTAGGGACAATTTGCGTCTTTAGCTATAGCTGTCGTACCCAAAAGCGTTGTAATTAGTACGCAACGTTTAGTACTAGAAGGTGTAGGTGTAGTAGTAGAATTGTTTATAGGTATTGCTAGCACAATTTCATAGTTTGATGTCGTAGTAGCATCAATTGGTAAAGTCCCAAGGCTACTAAACTGGATTGTTTGATTCTGTTTAGTAGAGCTATATGCTTTGCTGTATATAACGCTATCAGTTGTATTTACGCCAGTAATATTTGAACCAAGAATTATTGATCCAGGAGGAATCTGCAAATTACCCCCATCTAATTCTTGCCAATAATTAGCTGGTATAACACCACTACTACTACCACTACTTGGTACAGCAATTGCAGGATAAACAGCAGCTTGTATAACATTTGCGGCAGTAGTTTGGAAACTTACCATGTAAGTTTGCTTTGTATTTTTAGCTTTCTGTTGTGCATCTTGTATTGCAGATACAACAGCATTAGTAGCTTTATTCAATCGTTGTCTATTGATAAAGGTTAGCCAACTAGGAATGGCGATCGCTGATAAAATGCCAATAATCACTATGACTATGATCACTTCCGGTAAAGTGAATCCAGGATTCGGAGAAATGGTCTGATTAGTCCTCCGCTTGGTCATGGAAAATACTTGCAATAGATATATTAGCCCGCTTTTTAAGCCTTTTTTAACCGGATTTAATCTAATTTGATTACCCATTTACCTCATGCTCCAATTTATTGAACACCAAGAAAACCACGAGCTTTAACTTCAATACTTGTAGTTGGAAAATATGCAGCATATTGGGCGACATTACTAGTATTAGTCGTTATAGAATTACTCGCTAGTCTAGCCAAAGCATTACCTCTAATATACACTCTTGCAGTGTAGTTGCTTGAATCAACACACGCATAAAAACTATCTGTGTTGAAGATACTACTCGATGATATACCACTGACAGGATTAACAGCAGGATTAGAACCACTTGCAGCAGTTCCAGCAGCAGCAATACGAGGTATTTTTTGCTCAGTAGAACCACTGCATGTCGCTAGACTAGTAGATGTTGCTGATACTGGTAGCGTAGTTACTGGAGTTGCATCAATATAATCAATCAAGACATAACTTGGATTGGTTAGCTTACTGTTAGCATTAGTAGCCTGACCGGCTGTGCTAGTTATTCCAGAGCCTGGTTGGCTATAGTAGACTGATGAACTAAAGTTTGTATCTGAACTTAAGACTGTCCAGCTACCCATTTGTGTATTTAAATCTCCAGATGCAGATAGATTGAAAGCAATAAACCCTGGATCAGGCAAAAGGGTATAATTGACGGTGACAGGTGAAGTTGATGTACCTTCGTTACGGGAATACGATCCATTGGTATCATGAATACCATCACGCAACTCCCATCTAGCAATTTGAAAGGTATTTTGATTATAAAGTGAAGAGGTAGTAGTAGAAGGATTAGTATATTTAATCAAATAATAAACTACTAGAGAATAAACTGAGTAGTTTTGGTGACTGCAACCATTTGTTAGTAGTGATTGCGAACTGGTACTGTCGTAACCACTATTAGGCAAACAACCCACCGTAGGGTTTGAGGAACTGGAATAAGGAGAAGGCAATTTATTAGTATCGTAATAGAAATATCTCTTCCAAAAGGCTAGTATAGGGGTCATGGTTGAATCTAGAGTACCACTCTTGTCATAAGGTATTTGTGGTGTCGTTCCATTTCCATAAATACCATTGTAGTTGTAAGTAGTTGTAGTTGTAGTTCCACTAGTGTTTGTGCCTGAAACATTTCCATAAAGTCCATCAGCATTGTAGATATATACTGCTTGTTCAATGTCCTGAGAAATATAATCTAATGCTAACTGAAGTTCTTGTAGCGAGTTGGTTTTCGCTTGTTCTTTATAGTCCGAATTCAGAACATCAATCATGAATTGCGTTAAGGGTAAAATTACAAGAACCGCTATAACAACACCTATAAGTAATTCAATGAGCGTGAATCCATGAACTAAATTACCTAATTTAGATTTGAAGGCTTTAATTTTGCGCAGAAAACTGATGAATTTCTTTCTCATAATGATATTTCTCTCTCTTGCTATTCACCTCTAATTCTCTAAATATGGTAGGTTTAAATAACACCTCATGTTTTATGAGCAACCACCATAACGAGTACAGTAATCTTGGAATTGTGTATTTTGAGTCGTAATTTCAGTAGTAAATTCTACTAGTGGGGAAACTCGATCGCCTGTGCCACCAGCATAAGGGTTTTGTTTGTAAGTATAAGAACTATTAGAGCTGCTCATTGCCTTAAGTGTAAGACCTCGTCCAAAGCTATCAGCTCTATAAACCCTCACAGCTAAAACATAGCCTTGATCGGGTGTGCTAGTAGTAGTTGTTGTTGTTGTTTGTCCAGAAGTATTGATACTAGTTACTGTTGTGATAGTTTGGCTACGGAAAGCTTGAACTACCATATCTTTAGTACTTGTATTAGCACAACTGCTATTGTCAAAATCTACACAGAATAGACTGACAGTAGTGGAATTGGTACAGTAAGCATTACTACTACAAGATAAAGCTGAACTAGTAGGAGCACTTGTTGCAGCAAAACCAGAGGAACCTGATCGCTGCGGGCTAAATGTACCACTAGAAGAATCCTCACTCAAAGTAACTACATCGTTTGGAGCAGCAATTGTTCCTGCTCTGACACCATCAATATAGGTTCTAGCAGATTGGGTTGCCAGTTCTACACGTCTTGCTTGTACGCGAGTTGCAACTGATAAAGCGATCACTGGGGCGATCGCCGCCATCAGAATAGCAACTACTACAATCGCCATCAAGGATTCAACAATTGTAAAACCAGAATTGTCAGATTGAGAGATTTCGAGCTTCTCAAAGTTCTTGTTCAGCTTAATTCTTTGGCTGAATAGTACTTGTTTAATCATGGTTTAAAAATCCTCCAGTAATTTCTTAAGGATATGTGAGAGTTGAACAACTGCTTGGTCGATAGTTAGCAGGAACCGCCCAAGTATTAAATGATGATGATGTTTTTCCAGAATCAGGTTGTTTGGCGCATAGCAGAGCTTGCAACCATGGATCGTCGCTATTCACTTCTCGAAAATACTCGGCTGGCGGATTAGACGGGGGAACAGTGAATTTTTGAGCAAATAAATCTGGTAACTGAGATAATAACCCAACATCAAAACCCCAGTTACGACTGGGTGGTACAAAATAAGTAAGGGTTTGGTTACTTTGGTTTGAAGCACCGCCACATTGTTGACCTGAAAACTGAAAAATACTGCCCGGACCATTAGTGTTCGTCCCGAAAGTAGTGCCCGCAGACGTACAGGCACCCGTAAAGGTTCCTGTTGAGGGTACATAAATTATTGGTGAATAAGGAGCAGTTGCATAAGTACTTCGTTTAAATTGAATGAAGCTGCCTGAGATTGTGTTTGAGGTTTGACTGGCACTAGAACCATTATTCCAGTTTTCTTCAAGCCGTACTAAGTTCTGGAACGCTGCTGATATTTCTGCTGGGCGGCTGGGACTGTTACCCACAGCCAATGCTACATTAAATGTGTTAGCAGACTGGGAGGACAGTGCTGCTTGTTGAATCCAATTTTGCTGGAGACCTGGGTTAGTAATCGTTCCTTGTACCTGACTTATCTGTGACTGATTTCCTGGTACCCCATCAGGATCAAAGATTTGCGTAATTGGTGCTAACTGGGGTTGATACTTAGCACTAGTAGGCACTCCTCCTACTAAGTGGAGGTAGTAGTTCGCTGCGTAATAAGCTGAACTTAAATTTGTGGGAGTTGTACTGCTAGTGTTAGTTAAAAACCATAATGCACCGCTAACTGATGTAGGTAAGCTAGTTAAAGGCGTACCATAGCAGACTGGCTGAACTGTCTTGATACTACCTGATGTGTATACTCCTAATGGAACTGGGAAATCAATACTGCTACTACCTTGAACACAATTCCCGTTACTATAGTGTTCCAGTATTAGATTTCCACTACTATCTCTCAGGAAAGCAACGCGACGAGGACTGTAAGTTGAAGAATTTGTTGGATTGAATCCTGTAGTACATCCGTTGGCAGATGTATATGTAGCACATGCTGTAGTACCTGAAGTAGGAAATGTTACGCCGGAACCAGTGATAGGATTCCCTGATAAGGAACTAGCAGAATTTTGTCCATCAACAGTCCATTGCAGAGGGCTATTATCATCGCAATTGTAAGCAATATTGTTGCAAGATTCCATCAAGTACTCATTAAATTGAACTCGCCGCTGGATAGGTGTAATTCCATTAGCAAAATAAGAAGAATTTTTGTTAGTAGGGGCGTAAGTACTCGATGATGTATTTACCCAATTAGCATTATTGACGAAACTATTGACTAATCCATTAGAACTGGTGCCGTTAGTCGAGCCGTTAGTTGAGCCGATATTTACGGCATACCCAGGAGGAATACTGTAATCATTGCGATTTAGATCGAAGTCACCATCAACTCGATAACCCTCTCCAAAGGTATCAGATAGTATAGTTACGGCATCAGCCAAAATTGTTGCTGGTCGCCATAGATCACCAGTACTACTAGAAGAACTAGGACATCCAGTTCTGCCAGGGCGGCAAGCAAAAGCTGTATTTAAAGTTGATTGTGCATACCAACTACTAGCACTACTAATGGATGCTGAATTGACAAACTCCGATATCTGTGTAGTACCGTTAACTGTATGCAGATTAAAACTACCCTTAATATAGGCGGGTAAATTTGTAACTAAAATCAATCCTTTTTCTGATGGATTATAGGTACTGCTATTGGCTCCACCTCTGGCTAAAACAACACCGCCTTGCTTGTTAGTACTGGAATAGCCGCTATTAAATAATCGAATACCATTGGGACGGCGAGTAGGATCGAGTTTAAAGTCAGTCTGACTAGAAGAGTTGATAGTAGTGCTATTACAAGGAACATTTGCATTTGTATTTGTGTTGAAGTCACTAGAAGTTGTATCAATAGTTAGATAACTGCAATCTGCAATAGCATCATCACGAGTAGCATAAATAATGCCACTATTGGGTAGCAAATAGTCAGTTACTGTATTTCCACTATTACTTATGCTCGCTTTAGCCAATGCACTTATGTCTATATCAGTAGTTCGTACTTCTAAAGGACTCTTTTGTTCTAAAGTCAAACTGTAATCACCTTGCTTAGTGGTAGTCTGATAATCACTTAAGTATTGCAATGCTTTAACTTCTCTACTATCAAGAAAACTAGCTTCCTTAATTACATTATCGTTTATGTAAGTATTACTAGTGTTTGCGCTAACAGACTGAGAAGCCATATATGAAATACCCATAGACTTCAAAATCCCCAGAGAACATAAAGCTGTATCAATAGCCGAATAATCCGCGTAGGAGAAATTTTTAAAACTATTGCCAGCATTGATGTATTTCTGCATTGCAGTTCTTAATGGTTGATTAGCTACAGTTCCATTGGGAAAAACTAACATTGCCTGTCTCTGTAATAATGCTGCTGTAGTAGTATCTAATGTTCTACCAGGGAAAGTGTAGACTTTACCATTATTCGATCTACCATTTGTATAATTAGCAGTGAGTGTTGTCCAAGATTTTGTTAAATTGCTCAGGTTTTGTGCAGTATTTGCATTGGTTGGATCGTAATAACTGCTAATACAAGCGATCGGAGTTTGACTTATACCAGCATTATTCAGATAGTGATAAACAGCAGTAGCCCTCATAATCAAGTCACCTTGTCTATACTCCGTAGATAAAGGTGAAGTCATGGGCATTGTATCAGGCCAAACGAAAATATCTGGCTGATAAGATGGTGTAGCAGCAGAACCAGTATTCAATTGAGGACTGGGATAAGGCATCAAGCCTGTTGTAACGGTTTTGCAAGATGAAGCATTGCTCAAACCACTTGTATTACTAGGACAAGCAACAAATGCTGTATCTAGAGTTGGAACGGGCAGGAACGAGAACGAAGTATTGCCGTTGCTATTAGTATTACTTGAGTTAGCTGTACGAGGGAAGTAAGCACTTGGATCACCGTTGGTAGTACTATCATCCACATAAATACCTGCTCCTGTTACTATCCTCATACCACCTACATTTGCCAAATTAGTAGTAGAGGGGTCTATAGCAGCATTTTGTTCCCAGTATTGACCTCTATCTGTTACACCTAAATTAAGCTGTGGTTGTATCTGAGTAGAACGAGTACGTAAAACACCTGAACTTGTACCACTTGTACTTAGCCAGTTTGTCGTACCATCAACTGTCTGAGTTGCTGTACCGGTTACGTAAGGACTATTTGTTTGGGTGTAATCTCTCCAATAAGCAGGGAGATTATTTCCCACTAGGATGCGATCGCCTGTAAAGATTTCATAACCTTTTTTTGCCAAATCCGGTGGATTTGTAGCTGGAAACTGAAAAGGACTAGTGAAAGTTAGTCCCGTATACTTAGTCGAATTACCATCATTAGAAACAATATCTCTCCACGACTCAGGCACATCAATTGGCGAAGTAGCAAAAACAGGATTGGTAACACTGGTTCCACCATTAGCTGCATAAGCAGTTGTCGATCCTGCGTATTCATATAGAGCATTGGTAGAAGTAGTGTTAGTATAAGGTACTTCTGAAAACGGAACTCGGCGTGTACGATTGCTAAAATAAAGCTGAATCTGAGTGTTTAAAGTATTGTAAGCATCTTGGTAATCTGAATCAGGATAGTTAGCAGATCTAATTGCAGAATCAAAACTAGAAATCAAATCACTTGGATATATTGTTGTTGTACCATCAACAGCCGATTTTAAAGCCGTTACTGTAGTTGCTGTTGAACAAGTATTATTAGCAGCAGTGGGAGGGGTAAGAGAGGTACTACCACATAAACTTAGCGCAGTGTTTGTCATCAAATTGATCCGGCTGTTGTAGGCTGCATCGTTATACCCTACTACATACCCTGCTGCGCTTGTTTGGGATATTGTTTTTTCAGTTGTTGATTGAGTTGAGTTAAGACTATCAGTCGTAGTACCAGAACTACCAATAGTATTTGATGTACTAGGTGCAGCTCCGATTGTATATAAATCTACTTCTATGTTGCCAAAGACACTAGTATTAGAAGATGTACTCCAAACGCTACCTACAGCAGTATTACCCCCGACCGTCACTTTGGCATTGTCTTCAAGATAATAACAGGAATTTATACCACTGACTTGACGGAATGCCAGCGTAGCACTGCTCGTTGGACCACCCATCAAGTTAGCATCTGTATGAATCGCACCATTTATATATAAATTAACACCCGGATAAATTTCTAAGTCGTTCACATACCAAACTGCATTATTGCCAATAGGAGACTGAAACCTATCCTGTTCATACTCCAAAGAAGAAAGCCCTCGACCCACCTTTACCTCGTAATTAGAGGTACTGAGATTGAGATTTGTAATATCTGTATTTGTAATGGGTACGTTAGTGGTGTAAACATAAAAACTTTTGGCCAAACTTCCACCCAACTTGTACCAGCTAGAATCTCCCACTAGACCAGCACTTGTACCAAGGGCTGCTGCACAACTTCCACCAGCCTCGTACTGGTTCATAGGAGGAGTCCTTGCTTCTAAAGCACTTCTTGCTCTGTTAAAGTCACCAGCTTGGCTACCACTAGTAGTACGGGGTGGATTTCGGAAGTAAATAGCATAAATAGTATATGTATCAAATAGCCCGTTGTTATCCGTGTCAATAGGAAATTTCCATGCAGAATTTAAGCTCTCGTCGTTTTCTATAGTATAAGTTGTTCCGGTGCTATTATATCCATTATCTAGTTTGCCATTTCCATTCACATCCAAGGCTAGCTCTAAGGGAGTTTCATCACCAAAGTTATACGCAGTATAAATAGTGTTATTTGAGGTGCTTGAGGGGATATTTTTAATCAGACCATATAAAGCCACGTCTGTTGGTGTTGAACGTGGTAATCCGGGGTCACTCAATAACTGGTTTAGTTTCGCTTTAGCCCGATCAACTGCTGGCATTGCAGCATTTACGAGAGCTTGATTAACTCGGACGTAACTAGCATTTTTTGAACGGTCAAAAGCGCGGAAAAGTATAGCAGTAGTGAGGAGTACAACAACTAAAGAAACTAATACTACCGTTGGTAGTACAAAACCAGCACTTCCAGATTCCTGTCTTCTACTAGTCCCGAAAATAGCTCTTAATAACCAAATGATTTGTCTATTAAGAGTAGTGAAAAACCTTCTGCAAAAACGCTGACAGAACTTGATAACAATTTTAACTCTCTGATATTTTTGAGACATGGCTGCACCCTTGTACTAAGTAATTCGATACGTGCTTTCTGGACTTAAATGTTCTAGGTAATGTTGAATCGTTTTGAAATAGCTATTAAGCGATAGTTTACTTCGAGCGTGGTAAAAAATATAATAAATAAAAAAATAATTTACCCAAAATAAGACCTACTTAAAGTTCGATGAACCATAGCAGACATAACGATCATATCATTTATCGAACTTTCCATGCCGAGGGAAAACACTTAACTTATATTATCTGACTAAAAACCGCGCACTTAAGTAAGTTTATCAAAAAAGCCGAATAGTTTTTTAAGCATTCTTTATAGCCGTAGTAGTTAAATAAATATTACCCACTTAAGGTGAGAAAAGTATCAACCACTCCGGGAATTTATCTGGAACTAGGGAATTGTCCCAAGACTCTTCCCAATTCCTCACTATCCCGAATTAATAATGATTTAAGTTAATACCAGCTTCTTTGGCCATAGCTTCCAAACCTTTAATTTCTAAGGTTTTGATAGCTTTAGTACACAATTTCAATTTCACCCAACGGTTACCAGCTTGCCACCAAACGCGCTTTGTTTGCAAATTAGCGTGTTGTAATCGCTTGGTGCGGCGATGAGAGTGAGAAACTGCAAAGGCATTATTTGCCTTCTTCCCAGTAAGTTCACAGCGACGAGACATAATAAAATATCTTCCAACTAAATTCTAAGTACAGATTCTCCTAGGATAGCGCGATTAGCTAAAAAAGCCAAATATGCGGGGAGCAGGGGAAGAAGACAGATAACTGTCCTTTAATTTATTAGCTCTTGGACTAATTTTTTCACACTTCCTATGGAAACCTGCCAATTTAAGCGAGATTCATATTGTTCAAATGAGGAATAAGCTAAATTTTCATAACTACTATAGTCAGTCATCAACTTAACTATATAATCACCATACTCGGAAACGCTGGCATTGACGTGAAAAGTTTTACCATTTAACCCATCCTGTATCAGTGTATTTATACCACCAACATCTGTTGATAGAACAGGTACAGCAAAAGAATTAGCTTCATTAAACACTTGAGGAGTACAATCAGCCAAAGTTGGTAAAATGAGAAAGTGAGATTCAATAAATAACTGATTTATTTTTTCTGTACCTTCTGGTAGCGATTTATCTACGAATCCTACAACTTTCGCAAATTCCGGTAAAGCTTCCTTGTGAATGGGCGGTATACAACCAACGATTATTAACTCAGCCTTCAAACCAATACCATTCAACCGCTCAACTACAGCAAGTGCGGTATCTCCTCCTTTCCTTATCCAGTCAACGCCAATAAAAAGTAGCTGACAAACCTTTTTATCCCTTGCTCTGACAATTTCTTGAATATCATTCCAAGTTCTTTGATATTCTAAATTAGCACCAAAGGGAACTACTTTGATTTTTTCAGGGTTTATTCCATAGGTGTGTATGGCTGTTTGAGCAGCCCATTCAGACGTGTAGATAAGCAATTTACAACGATGCAGCGCACTAGCTTCCATTTTATATAGATTCTGAATATTTTCATAGCATAAATTATTCATATGTCGATAGAAGTTAATCAGAGATGCAAGAGTAGCATCAGTCCACAATACTATTGGTTGCTTACAGTTTAAATAGGCAATAGGTACTATATTTTCTGGACATAAGACCACATCATAATTTATGCGATCTAATTTTGCAGAAATTTGATGGGCATAATTTCTAGATATTAATGGTTCCGCCCAGCGATAATAATCTTTTTTCAAGATATAACGATATAAAAGCCATTTAGGTTTAGTTAACCAAGTAAATTTCTTATGCAAAGGACTAATATAATTTACAACAGAAGATTCATCCGATAAATATTGACCAATATAATGTCCAGCCGCGCTTAATCCTTGTAATTCTTTCTTCCACGAACTTTTATTTTGAATATCATTTACAGTAACCAATGCGATCTTCATAATTTCTAATAAGTTAATTTAGACTAAGTTAGTTTTCATATAACCGAAAAATGTACTCATATCAAACAATCTAGGAAATCTTTGTAATAGGCTTACAGCAATTTTTTCGGGTAGTAAATTCATTACCAAGAATTTTAAAATTGCTTTATAAATAATAGGCTTTTGTATCATAGAAGGATCGTTTAAAATTGATTGCCATAAAAATCGCATTACTTGTGAATTATTCTGGTTGCTGGGAGAAACTGTAAGTGCTTTATAAATCAGATATTTATATAGATTTGCGATTCTGTGGGGTTTAAGATATTGTAAAGATGGATCAGCATTAGTAAATGCTAGTTCGATAACTTTTAAATTAGAAATTTCTAATCCTGAAAGATGAGAGGATTTTGAGTTAGGAGATATTCGATAAAAAACCTGTACTTTTTCCACGGGTACAAAATTATAACGCGCTGCTAACCGTATCCACATTTCTGTATCTTCAGCATTAGTAAGCGTCTCATTAAAATTACCAACTTCCTGAAAAGCAAAAGACCGAACCATAACATTAGAGCCATTACCAATGAAATCATCTAATAAGAATTTTGCATAAACATTACCTTCCCATTGAGCATGACTACATACGCGCAGAAACTTTCCTGTTTGATCGATCGCATTAGTCCAACTATAAGCTACAGTAGCTTCAGGAGATTCTTGTAGCGCTTTATATTGTAGTTCTAATTTATCCTTTGTCCAGATATCGTCAGCATCTAAAAATGTAATAAATTCTCCAGAAGCATTGGTTAAGCCACGATTACGGTTGACTGCTACATTCGCTTGGGGATAGTTAAATAATTTAATTCGGCGATCGCCTATATGAGAGACTATATCTAGGGTTGAATCAGCTGAACCACCATTGATCACTAGTATCTCAAAACTAGTATACGTTTGATGTAAGACGGATTCTATTGTTTCTTGAATGGTCTTCTCACCATTATATACTGGAATAATGACAGAAATCTCCGGCATATTTTTGTATTCAGTTATACTTTGAACGACAATAAAACCATAACCTAGTGATTTTATCACTATCTTAAATTATGCCATTTTTCTAAAAATCTTTGAAATCTTAATTTTCCTAGATAAAAAGGACTGATCATAGTAGCGATTAATCGCTCCATCTCACAAGTTGTCACAATATCTTTGTTGATCTGCTTACGATGAAGCATAAAATAACGAATAGATTTGAATATATCACTAATCAGATAAGCAAAAAATGCAAATGGTCTTTGCCATAGTTTTAATTGTAACATTCTTAAATGATGACGTGCTAGACCAACACTACGCAGTAAAGAAATCAAATATTTTCTTTCTAATCGAGAAGCAGGGATAACATGTTCTACCTCCATTGCGGGATTGTACCAAATTTCCCATCCAGCATTTTGGATATAGAACAGGACTTCAGCATCTTCACTCCCCAGCATAGATGAACCAATTCTTCCGATCAAAAAGGGTTTGATGGGAACATTATCTTTCCATGCTTGACGACGAACAACCAACCCTGCTGTAGGAGGAAACCCCTGACGACGAGGTTGATATAAATGGGGTTTTTCGCCTCTTTCAGTAATTGCTAAATAAAAGAGAATCGGCTTCAGGTTTTCCGGTGGTGCTACTTCAAAAGCACCATGAATCTGACTAGCACAAGCACCTACCCGCGGATTATTTAAAATAAATTTGTAAGCTTCAATCACCCAATTAGGCGCAGCTAAGTTATCATCATCCAAAAAACCGACAATTTCGCTGTTTGCTTCTTGAATAGACCTAGCTCTAGCAAAGGTAGCTCCTTGCTGGGTTTCCAAAAAGTATCTCAGAGGGAACATGTGTTTCCAGTTTTCTTGGTATCTTCCGATCAATTCAGCTGTCTTATCCTGACTATTATTATCAACTACAATAATTTCCCAATTAATTGCTTCTACAGCTTCTTGGTTTTGTAGTCGCTCTATAACTTGTGGTAGCTTACTTTCTCCATTGTAAGTGGGGATAGCCACAGTGAAATCAATATTCATTGTTCATTTTAGTTGAATTCAGTCCTCAAATAGAATTTGGGTCAATACCTAACTCGCATAATTTGGCTGCTAATTTCTTCTCCACAGCACTTTGTTGAGCAAGTGTTCTCTTTAATTTTGCCTCCGCAACACGTTGTTCCATAAGTATTCCATTTAAACTTGACTGAGCAGCACGTTCTTCAGTAAGTGTTCTCTTTAATTTTGCCTCAGCAGCACGTTGTTCAATGAGTGCTCTTTCTAAAGCTGCTTCAGCAGCACGTTGTTCAGCAATTTTTCTCATTAAAGTTGCTTCAGCAGCACGTTGTTCTGATTCTATTAGATATTCTTCTGGAGTAGGAACTAAGTTCTCTGTTACTGTGAAATACCTGATAAAACGCTCATGTACTCCTAAGTACATTCCTAACTCCTGACTCCACAAACGTCCTTGCGCGGTTGGCTTAATTTTTTTATACTTATTATCTATTAATCTAAATCCTTTAAACTCCAAGGTTCTGGGACTAAAGTAAAAATATTCTGGTGTGCGAAAAGTATTTTGGTAGAGGAGTTTCTTCTTCAATTTGTCTGTTCTGGCTGTTTTCGGTGAAAGTATTTCGACAATTAAGTTAGGATACCGATTATTTTCTTGCCATACCGTCCAACTTGTTCTCTCTTTCGGTTCGATGTTCAGCACGACAAAGAAATCAGGCCCAGTGAACTTTTTGGTTCTGATACGACGTGGATCGTAGTAGATACTTATATTTCCCATAGCAAAGAAATCGTTTCTCTTGTGCCACAGTAAATTTAAGGAGGAGAACAGTACTATAATTTGTCTGCAATGTAGATCTGAGTCAAAGTGTGGTTCCTGACTAAGTATTTCCCCTGTGGGTAAGACGATATCTTCCAATATCCTGAGGGATGAATATGATTCGTTGGTTACAGTCATGTATACGCTTACCCCTTTTCAGCAGAGTTAATAACCTGATTATACTCCAATAGCAAATTAGTCAAATTCAGTCATCAAATAGAGTCTGGGTCAATATTTAACTCCCGTAATTTGGCTGCTAATTTTTCTCTGGCTAATTTTTCTGATTCAGCACGTTGTTCAGCGATTTGTCTCATTTCAGCTTCCGACTCAGCACGTTGTTCAAACTGAATAGCACGTTGTTCAGCGATTTGTCTCATTTCAGCTTCCGACTCAGCACGTTGTTCAGCGATTTGTCTCATGGAAGCTTCTGCTGCTGAGTTCTCTAGAGGTGTAGGAACTAGCCTCCCTGTTACTTCAAAATACCTGAGAAAACCCTCATGTACTCCCAAGCATAGTCCTAGCTCCTGACTCCACAAACGTCCTTGCTCATTTTTTTCAAGTTTTTCATACTCACCATTTTTTAATCTGAATCCCTGAAACTCCAAGGTTCTTGGACTAAAGTAAAAATATTCTGGTGTGCGAAATATATCTTGGTAGAGTAACTTTTTCTCCCCTTTGTCTTTTTTGGCTGTCCTGGGTGAAAGTACTTCCACAATTACGTTAGGATATCGATTGTTTTCTTCCCATACCGTCCAACTTGTCCTTGGTTTCCACTCCGTGTTCAACACCACAAAAAAATCAGGTCCGATAAATTTTTTGGTTCTGATGCGCAGTGGGTTGTAGTAGATACTTAAGTTCCCCGCAGCAAAGAA
>Ga0116228_10000998_pt1 | contig 22974 bp, 15 predicted proteins | sample S1TSphfallax_2_FD_89694 | JGI IMG/M metagenome (GOLD analysis project Ga0116228, IMG submission 89694) | Host-associated microbial communities from peat moss isolated from Minnesota, USA - S1T2_Fc - Sphagnum fallax MG | ecosystem: Host-associated > Plants > Peat moss > Unclassified | place...
AGAAATCTCGATGCTCTGATTGGTTATCACCTCAGGAGGGACATGGTGACCCCACATACATACCCATCATCCCTATCGAGAAATCTCAATGCTCTGATTGGCTATCAGATCAGGAGTTACAAGGCCATAATAAACTTCAACCTACATTCCATTAGCAACTACCACCTTCAGCTCTCGTATTGGCGTAATCGACCCCGAAATTGCTTTGTGTGGATGAAAAAATGTCATAATTGCTCTCTATGTGGGGTGGATGGAAAAATGTCATAATTGCTCTCTATGTGGGGTGGATGAAAAATGTCATAATTGCTCTCTATGTGGGGTGGATGAAAAATGTCATCATTGCTCTCTATGTAGGGTGGATGAAAAGAGGATTCACCTTAGGGAGGATGGTTAGGTTCCATAACTAACCAGAGGACACACTAGGTAGTTAAAGGAAAATAGTGTCAATGCATCTGCACCTTGATTATTCTCAATAATCAGCAGCCTCTCACTACCTTTACCCTAAGGTTAGTTTTGTCATTAAATAATCCTCAAAATAGTAAAATGAAACCTAACTTCATCATTGTTCAAAATCCAAATGTCAATTGTGCAAATCATGAAAACAATTATGTTATGGAGCGTCCCAAGTATATGCCATTGTGCTTATTTTGTTGCATGTTCAAAAGAATTTGACTTGTGCTACCAAAATCATTCAATTTCTAACATGTGTTTTAGAGCATTTTTAGTGAGGCTTGTTATATGTTCCACTAACAACATGGCCGCTTTAATGTGTGTGTGTATATTCTTGGTATGTCAAGGTGACTAACTTTAATCACACTTATAATGTGATTAATTTGAATTATAGGATGTCAAGAGCGAAGTTTGGATTAGTATTGTCATAGAAGAAAACTTTTTGTTTGCAACCAACTTTTTTGCAACGAATGTCTACTTCATCTTTCATTTGGATGATTCTTCATCATATTCTCATACATTTATATTCATCGTATGTGACATCCCATATGATATCATATATATCATACATGACATGTGTATATATATCATATGTCTATATATGATTGCATATATACACATAGTTGCACGACCAACTAAAATTGGGGTACTATTTTGTCGCAAAGTTGCAACCAACCTTCTTTTATTGGTGAAGTCTTTTAAAAAATCAAAATTAGCATTTGAAAATTTGAAAATAAGTGATTTTGCAAGTTTCTATTACCAAAAGCTTCTTAAGAAACACAATTCTGACATGGAAAGAATTGGGGGCTAGAATGTTCCCCAATGAATTTTGGCACTATGGCTAAAAAAAAGGAAAACCAAGGTAAACTCCAATGCTTTTGAAATATATTTATTTCCAAAAAACCCAAAAAAGGTGAGAAAATCACCAATGTTTTCAAACCTCAATATTCATTAGAAAAAACATTGTTTCCAACCTACACAAAATTTATGGCCTATACATGTCAACAAAACTATCAACCCACAACAACATCTAAATCCCATTCACTTTCAAGCGGTCAACTCATGAACAAAATTATTTTTTACATCTAAATCAATGACCCCAAAATTACCTAGCTTGACCAAATTGCACATGTCGCAAAGTTAGCAACCTCCATTCAAATTTTATTGGCAAGCATTGGCTTCAATTGCTTGTGCATAATATAAACATGGATGTGCATGGACATAGTATTAGACATCTTTGAATGGAGCAAACATGGAACCAAAAGGAAAAAAACAAAGTTGTTTACACTATGTGCCTACATCTACATCTTTGATTGTCAACCACATTTGGTACATGACCTTACACTTGTTTGGGTGAATTGGCTAGTGTTGAAGGTCACATAGGTCCTCCCAATGGTCACCTACTTTATCATGGTCCTCCTAGTGCATAAGTCTAATGCACCTTGTTGTTACATAGTTTGATATACTAAAATTGAACTATGTAATCCCCAATGCATGCCATGGGCCTTGTAGAATGTAACAAAAACTCATGGGGCTAAAGCTTTTCAACTATGCCTAAAACTTTCACTACATGTTATAGAGTCACCTAATATCCACTTGATATGTATACCTCAATTTTATTCAACTACAACTTTATGATGAATGTCAAATGGTAACCAAGTATTGCACACATTAGGCAAGTATATATGAACATGAGAAAACAATGATAATTATTTCCTTAGCTATCACATTGTAATAGTACACATTAATGCATGCACCAATATCCATTTTCTTAGGTTTTCAAATTGTCTTTAAACAAGAAACACATTGATAATCCATCACTCCTTTTGCCTAATACTTGTTGGTTTACCCAATGTTTTTTGAAAAATCAACATCTAATGTCATTTTTGTGACTTTTGGCATCACTACAACAAAAAATGTCCATGTACACCAAGTGATTTCACTAGATTTTGAGTGAATTCATTGCTCATAATAAACAAAACCTAATGGGGATGTAGTGAATTCATTGGTCTAATGAACAAGGACTAGTGAATTGCACCCACATTTTATAGTAGTGCATGGACTCATATAGTACAAGTCTCAAATGTAACATATTTGCCTAGACCTTAACATCTTTGGACTTTTTTTTTATCACAACCAAAGAACCTTAATTTTTATCCATTACATTCACTACATCACACATCTAATTTAGATCTTGCAAATCTATACCATCCTTAGACCAACCATGAACCATGGAGATAGGTCATTTTTGCAATCCATTTTCATTAGTTTGTGAAGCTATTAGTTATTTAAGAATGTGCACCAATGTAAAGAAAAAATCTTGCATCCAATTCTAATGAAATAAAATGTTGACAAATGAGATATGGAGGGGTAGAAAAAGTGAAGAAAGCTAAAATACAAGCTTCTCATTTGATTTCACGATGTTATTATAAGCAATGCATTTCCCTAAAGTTTTTGAAAACAACAACAATGCATATATGCAAGCCTTATTTATTGTAACAATGCAAAACATTATAATTACACAAAATCATGTTCATGACCACCTCCTAGCCTTCCTTCAACTCTTTGTATGTTACACTCTCCCCTAAATGGTGGTTATATCATATTAAGAATATTGACATATATGAGGAATCATATTTCTATAATAGAATTCTCCTTCCCCCATATTCAAAAACTTAAAAACAAGAATCAAATGGCGAACAAATGGAACATTTTTTTGGATTGAAATAATAGAAAGAAAAGGGATTAGAAGATTCAATTAATTCATGAGAAAAATGAATGAATCCATGTGTAAATGCTTCATGAAACATTTCACATCTTATTGATCTAACGACATGTTGATTGAAGAAGGCATAAAAGAGATATATTGCATAAGTCTTGTTAGTCAAAAGGGAGTTCCTTGATCATTATTCCACATACATGCCAAAAGTTGTTAGATCAAAACCCTACAAGATGTCCTTATCCTAAATATCCTCAACCTCTTCAACTATCCTCAATGTTGATTGAATAAGAATAAACCTTTGTTTTATTTGTCTCAATTAAAATTTGAAAACCACTAATGTTGTATTGTAACATTTGGAACTATGCAACAATTAATATTGTGCTAAGAAAAACTACTAGTAATGTTAGTTTTTTTGTCACTTTATGAAATCAATGTCTAGTGCCACATTTGCAGTGTTTAATCTAGCCACGTCTAGTATAAATGTCACATGAATCAAAGTTTGTTCAAATTTCAACATGTTCTAAAAGCATTCTTTATCACAACTAGCAGACCTTTGAATTTGACTAGAAGCAAGTTGGATGTTGTAGAAAGGTGGTCTAAGGTGTTTGCAAACTATAATGTCCATTTTTGGATATCAAAATGTGTTTTTTACATTTTTATGGATTAAGACGTGGCAAACTTGTCCATTTATGAAAAGTTTTATGAAAATGGACTCAATCATATGATTTTTACATAATTTAATGAAAATGAAATCATCTAAAACTAAAAAAATTACATCAAATGGAGGACTTTTAACTCTAAATAAGTTGTAATGTCATGTCAATTTTATAGAAGATGGAAATGAACTCATTGTAATCATGGTTTGTAATCAAATAATGTGCATGAATTTGTCAAAATTTTGATCCTTGGTTTGCAATTCAAAATGAGGTCCTTTAAATCATTTCAATTTCATATGAAAATTTTATGCACTTTTTAATGAGACCAAAAATCAATAGAAATGGAAAAGTCTTCATGTCATGATTTTGTGAAATCAAGAAAAGTTTATTCACAAAGATTGTTGACTTTAGGTTATTTTAGATGGTTGGTGTAATTGATTTTTGGAAAAGATGAATATTTTTATAAGTACGCAAGTTTACATTTTTGGCTTGTAAAAAATACACTGTAAAAAATCCTATTATGGATTTTAAAATGTACTCAAAATTCGTCCACTCTAGCTTACAAATACCCTCCAATGTTGATAATGTTTGGAATCAACACCATTGGAAGTGTTTCAATAGTTTTGAACTCTAACAAAGGGATGTTCAACAATAATATTGTTTTCCATGTTTGATTGTTGTGGATGTTTCTTATGAAGTTGAACCTATGTCCACATTCAATTTTCCAACATAAACATCAATTATTGGGTCATTATGCTACACATTTACAACTTGACATAAGGTTTGGTGGGATCTTGATCTAAACATTTAGGGTTGGGGTTGTCAATGACAAGTCCCCTTTCAACCAACTAATCCCCTGACTTTTTGAGTCCCATAACTTTTTACCACATCCCTTCCTTAGAATTCAAAAAACACTACAAGTTGGGCCAAATAGTTGCACACATTTTCAAGCCTTCATATGTAATGTATATTATATCACCAAACTTGAAGGTTGTGGTAAAAAAACATCTTGACAACATTCGTTTATCAAAAAATTATGCCTTTACTTGTTATAATATATTGTCAACCACCGACCTGGTGATCAAATAAAATTCCAAAACAAATTCATTAAAATGACAACTCCAAACCTTATTTCATTTTACTTTTAGCCTTGAAGTCCTTTAATGGAATGACTACCATTTTCAAATTACCCACATGTATAGGTTTTTACATTTCAACATGTTTGAACGTTTGGTCAAAAGTTTGTAATTGCCATCTAACCTCCAATATATAGTTTACATTAAAACAAAAAAAAGTCAATTCACCAAACATTAATGTTGAACAAACTTGTGAGCTTTCAAATGCAAGGATTGAGGGGGAAAAAATCTTGTTACAACATCTCATTATGGATGGTACATGGATCACCTATTATGGTCCATAATCACTAGTGTTAACACATGTTGAAAGAAAAACCATCCATTCCAAAGTGCCCAATGGAATAATCCATTTTTACATTGTGTTTCATAGCTTGTTGTCTACACAAAAAACTATATGCAATGGAATTGAACTATAGGTGGTCTAGCCAATAGACCATGACATCTCCTTTAGCCAAACCTAGGACCAAATATGAAACACAAGAATCAAAACATAGTTCATTGTTTGCCAAAAAAGTTGTAATGTGATGTTATTACTATTACATTAAAACATATGACCCACATAATGAGGTTGCTTATGAAAAAAAAATCTCAAAGAGAACTTCATACCTAAAATTATTATTTTTTTCATTAATACAAAAGCAAGTTTTTCAAACAATCCAAGTTGATTATTTGGTCTTTGACTAGTGCACATGTACAATTTGACTAAAGGCCTAGGGCTCAAATGGCATGTGTATTTCTTAACCAATCAATTTGATAAAAAAAAAGCCTATATTTGATTATATTTCAAATTGGACATCTATTCAAGTTGAACAAATAATGACCACTTTAGTCAAAATGGCTAGTCGGACATCTAATCAAGTTGGACATAAAAAATGGTATTTCTAGTCAAAATGGCCAATGGTCTTCTAGTCAAATAGGACATTTTATGCTAGTTAATAGGCCAAGCTAACTACTAAGTAAGCTAGATATGTAGACTAGGCCTATTTACCTACCTACTATTCTACAACATACTTACCTTTTACCTACCTACCTTTTACTTATTATTTTTTACAAACTACTTACCTACCTACTGCCCATTACCTATGTTTCTTACTTACATACATAAGTGGTGTGCAACATTTGATGTGAAATTGAAACATATTAAGCAAAACAATGACAAAATCAATTGTCATTTTTTGAAATTGCAGTCCATTGGTTAAAGAATTGGTTTATCATTGGGGAGGTCAAAGGTTCAATTTTTCATAATTGTAACATACGTACATTTTTGGAGGCTACTATAGGCAGGCTAGATTAAATAAAGCCATGTAGGGTAAATAGGTTAAGCTAGGTATGCTACCATGTACCTACCTATCCTTTTATAGCCTACCTACCTACCACAAAATTATTAATTTTGATTATACTTTCAAAGAAATGAAATTTAAATATATGTAGAAATTTGATTAATCAAATGGTTGATTATCTACTAGTCAAACGATCAATCAAATGATCCATTATTTTGCTAATCAAAGAGACCACCCCATTCACAAGGAACATTTTAAAATCAACTTGTCCAAAATGACAAAAAGTCTTTTTGAATCTTGTCTAAATGGAATTTTTCCTAATTAAAGAAAATATGTTTTTTCTACTAGAGTATTGTATAAACCTTTACATGTTTTTAATCACACTATTGCGCCTTCCTCTAAAGGATTCCTCTTGTAGTTCACCAATGCACTACAATTTTGAGTCTTCACAACCAAGATGATCAATACAAGTTGGCATTATGAAAATTTAACACCTACCTCTCAATGCACATACAACTTATTTTCAATGAAACATTGACAACATGCCAACTATTATATCATGACGGTCCCCATTTTGGCAAGAAATATAAATTGATGAATTTTTTTTTCAAAAAAAACATTTCCACCTACTAAGTTAATGTTTAAAACACAAAACATATTTATATCTATAGTCTCGAACACCTCATTTGCTAAGTGTTATGAAATAGTTAATGTATTTTCATTTGTTTATTTAAGTGGTCATAATTTTGTATTTTTTTTTGGTTCGGTTAGTTATCTAGGTCCAATTTTTTAAAGGTGTACCAAAATCTTGTCACATCATCATTCTTTTGTGTCTTTTTTACCTAGTTTTTTTCTACCATGTAAAAACACATTTATGGATGATTATGATGGAATTTTAAATTGTAATGGTCTAAAATATAATCTTTTAAAACTATTTGACAACTTTTAATTCGTTATTTTTTATGGGGATCAATATATAGGGTAAAAAAGGATTGCAATAATGACTAGGTGATCCTTTTCATCCTATGTGGTACACCTCAAAGGATTTTCACCATCTATGAAGGTCCTATGTGGAACATTATATAGTTGGTGAAGGAGTTTTTCTATTATTGCTTCATCAACTTATAATATGATTGTTGAAGATTTCAAAATCATAATATGAACCAATTGTTTAAGGTGACCACATGTTGGACTTTGATGAATACTTGCCTAGTTGTATGTAATAATTACTATCATAAGGCTAACCACACTTGTGTTTTTTTGAAGGTTTTCAAGTATAGTTGTGATTGGCTCAACCTAGATTTTGCTTTAAATGCATGTGTGAGTGTGTTGTTGTCAATGTCAAATGCTCCAATCCTTAGTGGTTTTCAACCAAGGTTATGGTGCATTAAGTGCAATGAGTTGACATTGATTGGCACACATATGCTAATTTGGAATTGGTCATCATTATTTGCAAGGAATTTGATTAATGTCATTATGAACTCATGAACACACGCATTCTACATATGGTTTTGTGACTTGAAATGTTTTCAACATTACAAAAACAATTTTATTAATAGTAACAATATTTGAGGCTACATTCAGCACTAAAGGGTGAACAATCTTTCCTAACATGCTTCTAGCTTCTATCCATGGGATTAGGCCTTGCCATGAATGAGGTTTTCTAACAATCATTTGGGGTTCTTTTTTTGCTGTAAAATTATGTGGGTCGTTTGCCATGTGGACCATTACATATGTGGATTAAATGTGGTGTTGCAATGTTGATTTGTTAATTAGCCCTAGCAAATGTGCATTTTTGACAAATTACATGTGGAAATCACATTGTGTTCATATTTTCCCCTTACTAGAGCATGCATGATGGACAACAGTAGGGGACCAAAAAATTTGGTTTGAATTGTGAAAATCAAGCTAATGTTCAAAGGCTTGACAAAGACTAGAAGTTGGGGATACATAGACACATTACAATAAAATCTTGTTTTGTCATAAATCATTCAACCTTCACACTTGATTGCTCTAGTTAAAGTGTATTGAACATATTGATGATTTTACATCCAAACATCCATGTCATCATTCTATTTCATTATGATAGTTTTGCATTAAATAGCAAAAAGGAGATCTCAAGAGTCACATCATGTCTAAAAACTAGTATTCACAATGTCATATATGTGTTTCTCACTACTCATCTTGAGTCATTACACTTTTGTCATTGTTTCATCTAGAAATGATGGTAATTATGACTTTTGGTGGATGTGTTCAAGAACATTGGTTCTTCACTACATTTCAACTATGGATGAATTTTTCATTTGCCTATTACATATGGTTGACATATTTGTAACATGAACAAGGTTCACACCACACCTAAAATTAAAACTTGGCATTCTCGTTTGAAGAAACACGTGCATTGTTGTTTCCCATTCCAATAACACGTGAACAAAAATCTATCTCTTACAAAGCAACTAAAAATGTTTAAATCCTTCCACCGTCTATATGAAACATATTTTGTGTAATTAGTCTATGCAACCCCTAAGATGTAAGCATGTTAGGGGTTGCATAGACTAATTGACCCTAACCATCAACTAAAATAATAGGACATGAAAAATGAAAATGCAATAGGTTTTGTGTAGTATTTAGTTAACCCTCTAACATCAATGCCATGATTTTAAAGTACATAAGAAATAATTATAGTGGCAATAGTGCAAACCTAGGCAATAACCTAGTGCAACTAGTTTGGTGTTGAGAAAATTGCAAGAAAATAAGGAGCAAGATGAACTTAAGCATCATTACATGTTAAAATTAGATGTTAAACTTTATCACAAGCTCGAAAACACCACTTCTAGACTCAAGGCTCCTACTTTTCTTTTCTTGATGCAAAAATGCATTTGACACCCCTAGAAGATACATATTCCAAGTCCCTATTATATTGAATTAAACCCAACATGCACACAATGCAATAACATGACTTTTAAGCATACAAGTTTTGAATTTTTAAAAAGAAATTCAAAACTACATTCTCAACATATAGAGCTTCAAAAATGGCATTCCCAATACCCACATCCGTTGTGATAAACTTTTGTGTAAAAAAAGTGGTCCTCTTATGCCTTGTTATTTGCATTATATATATTGCATCCATCCATTGCTTGCCCATGGGTTAATGTCAAGTTGGATGCATATTGTGGACCACACAAACAATATCAATTTGACCAACTAATGTTATTGGGCCCATGGTGAAACTCTATATGAATGTTAAAATTTGCGATTTTTATCCACATTTGCCACTTAAACCAACTATGTCCTTGTGTTGCATTTATTTTCAATTAAAAAATTGCAAATGACTTGTCACTATTGTATCTGCATCATCATATGGGTGCATCCATGCTAACATGAACCACCATTGCCATTTTTTAGATTATTATATAGTCATTAAAAAAAATTGATGTGACATAAGGCTATTGGCTAAATGTAACATATGATAATAAGGTTAATTGACTTTCAACATAGTATTCTAGCACATGATTTTGAATTTGTTGGGGTGCACACATGTGTTTTGTCTTGGTTGTCATTATTCAACATGCACAATCATGTTTTCTTTTTCACATGCATAATCCCAACAAATCATCACTTTCTTCAAACAACCACATGTTGGTTGCAATCTTGTCATCTTCCTTGAACATACCTTATCATTTTCCTCCTTCAATGAAATAGTTAGTGAAGTTGATTTTTTTTTGTCAACAAGATGACTTCATCCTTTAGAAGTGCGCGTTAACCTCTTGGTAAGTATTCAACCTACATTTCATTTAAGTTTGGACCATCAAACTTCTTTAGTTGTGACAAAGGTAAAGGTGTTTGTGTTCATTGTGGGTTTTAGGGTAAGATTGTTGTGACAAATGTAAATGTGTTTATTTTCATTGTAGCTTTTAAGTTAGCCAAGTTCTATGTTCCTTGTACATGTTTTTTTAATTCCTCTAGTTGTTACACTAATCCATAATGGTGAAATAAGAAAAGAAGAGGAGATAAAAAATGTGGAATTCCTACCAAGGGAAGATGTGGATTTTTGGTAGCAAACAAAATATTGATTTTTCCATTATTAGGCATTGGAGTAACAAAGATTTAAATCCAAAAATAAATTTCTTCAACAAACATGTTAGTGGAGGGGATTTGGCAAATGTGTTTGGTCCAAAGCTCATTTTAAACTTCAAGCTGACAAACCTTGCCCTTCATATTGATACAAGGAAAGAGTTAAAAAAATTGAATTGGCAAATCTATGGTGCATTTCAACCAACCAATAAAAACGACATGTTGTGGGTGGCTAAAGGTTACATAACATAAGAGGATGGGTATGAAATAAATTGGGCAAATGCAACAACATCAATTGCCATAAAGAAGGCTTGTAGGAAGGATGCATGAAGGTTAAAAAGTGGGAGTATGTACTTGTTTGATTTGGGTAGGGGAGAACTATCTAAATGACTTGAGAACAAGCTCACCCAAAAGATGAAGTTCAACAATGGTGTAGTGGTTCAAAGTTTTTGTCCTTACATGACATCCCTCCATAAAAAACAAACAAGGTGCCCAAGTTTCATGCCCTATAATGTGATTTGGATAAGCATTTGCATGACCTAACTTTCATTTCTATCAAGTCATGAATAGTTGAGGTGGACAATGAGAGAAGAAGCTTTTAGAAATGTTTATAAGGTTGAGGTTCAACATGGAGGACTAAAAGAATATTGCAATTGAAACACAAGAGGCCATATTTACATTAGAACAAAAAGTGAAGGTTGTATTGTATAAGGCTTCTAAAATTCAATAGAAGGTAGAAAACCAGATTTTGATTACCATCAACAATTTTTTTGCTTATATGCGAATTCTTCCATTTTATACACTAATGTGATTTGTATTCTAAATTATACAACAATGGAAATTTTATAGATTGATATGGCAAAATTTTGTTTTGAACCATAATTCCATAACAATGGTATGGACTGTTGTTTTGAAAAGAGGTTGGATTATAAAGATTTTGGTAGCAATAACAAATAATGGAAATGTGTTTGTGAGGTTGTCATGAAAAGTATTTTTTTACACCTAGGTTACCTATTTTTCCATTTTTATAATGAAGCTATAAATGGGTAGTTTACCAAGTGGAAGCTTGATGTTTACTATACATGTCTTAATCTTTCAATGTCTCTTATTCTCAAACACCTAAAGTTTCAAAGATTTAGTAATTAACTTTTAATTAAAAAAAATCATGCGAAACTCTACCTTCTTTTCTATATTGTGGTTGTCATCAACTTTTTATGTTTTAAGCTTGGAGTTCATGCATCAATTTACAATTTTTTGGTATTGTGGATATTCAACAAAATTTGAATATTTATATGTAGTCTAAAAAACCTTGTTTTGTCTTAATATTGTGTAGCATATGGGATAAAATGTTTGAGGTCCTTGGTGGTTTGTTATTTGTTACACTTTTGAAATTTATAACCACAATAAACTAGTTAATATTCTTTTAAAAATGTTGATTCATTGAACCATATCAACCAATTATGGAAATATTGGTTAGTGCCACAAGACCCCATTCTAAGTGGTGATTCATGTTAAGGAAACAAAATGTTTAAAGTGTGATTGAATGTTGATGCAAATCAATGTTCAAAGTCTAAAAAACTGATTGTGATCATATTTTTTCTTGAACATATCTTCAAAATATAAACAATATTTACCCAATATGTATATTATTGAAATAATAAAGTTCAAAGATTTTTTTGAATTGCAATGGATTTATTTGATTCAAAAAATTGAGTTGTATAACCTTAATAATTAAAAAAATGTTTCCAATTGTGGGTCTTGCCAATACCCAACCCTTTTGAATGTTTATAATTAATTCAAATGAAAGTCTATTGCATGGTGGTTGAAATGTTATTATTGCGAAAGTGTACTTTGCGCAAGAAGATTTTTTGAAAGGGTCAAGGTAGCTAGTATGCTGCATTTTGTTAGAAACATCATGCTTGGGAGAGAAAGTTGGACATTTCAAAGGAAATGTTGGAAAACAAGTTGAAACATGTTGTGCAAGGTCATGAATTCTAATTTACTATAATTGAGAATTAGTAGTAAAGACTAATGTCAACATAAGGTTTTTAATTGTTTAGTGAATTGTACCTATGATCCTGAAAAATCTAGTCATTATTTTCTTGAAACAATTGGCCACCACTTGTAGTGACATTATAAGCACCTAACTTGCATTCATGGAGTGGTCATGAACATATGAGCTTGCATTTGTAACCATTTTCCACAATTTTATATATTTGGTTGAAAGTATGTTGGGCATTCTTACCACCACTTTCACTTTCAAAAATAAGCTCGACTGTATTAATCATCTAGGAATAGAAGAAGTCTAGCATGGGACATATTAGGATTATTTCCAATTGGCACTTAGAGTCATACAAACAACTTGTCATTACCAAGGACTTGATATCTTTGCTAACATAGTTTCACCAATCACTATTTCCTTTTGGACTTCACAAGGACAAACCGTTTTAACATAAGGAATGAAAGCACTCGGTTAGCAATACTTACTTGAAAAAATTAACAAATTTGCAGAAATCACTTGGATTATAGTTCATCACTTGTAAATCATCTAGTGCTAAAAATATTATTTTTGTCATTGACAATGAGTCATACAAGAAACATGCCATTTGACAACAACATTATTTTTTTAGTTATTAGTCTCACAAAATCATTACATTCCCTTTTGAATTTCATAAGGACAAACCATTTAAACATAAGTTTCCAATGTGTTTATGAAGTTCTACTTATTGAAAAAAATGAATTTTAAATTTATAAACACCTCATGGAAGTCCTACCTAGTGATGAAGAACCCACATTTGTTTTTGTAATATGTTTGTATAACCAATTGTTGTATATCTATTGTATTGCTTGCATAGTTACATCATAATCATGATCAACACTCCATCTATCCAATCCCACAAGTTTTCACACTTTTTGTTTGTGAAATGATCTCCATATAATGTTGCAACACATGGATGCATGTAATTATGAGAAGCATAAATTAAAGTCAATCCTTCAATACTTTATAAGAAATTTAAAAAGCTAAATAAAACTTCATGTTCCATCCTTTAAATCTCTAATTGTAAAACTTAAATGCTCCAAACGTTCAACATTTGAAAGATTATTGAAAAACAAACCTTCAAAACTAGAGTTTGACAACAATGAATTGATGGAAGTTTCATAATAAACAATAAGCAAGCACAAAACAAACCCTAGAGATCAAGAATAATGCACACCTCAAAAACTTATGTGAATAAAAAAAATGCTAGCTCCACCATTAATTACCACCCTCTAGGTTCTTTATTATAATCATAAATCTAATCCTTTGAATCATAACCTTCAATTTCTTGTTCTTCCCATTTTTGTTTTAAGTGTTTTTCTAATTTTTCTTGTTCACATAAATGCTCATTAAAATACATCATACAAATAAACCACTCTTCACTATCATCTACAATTTTTTTCCAAACTTCTTATTACATATATGCAAATTAAATAACAATGCAATTTGAATTTATATTGGATAAGTTTTATAGATACAAAGAAAAATGTATTTCATAATGAATTCATCAAGTAGGTAAATGGAAAGCCCTCCCATTGCAAACTTTTTGTCTAGAGGCCCACGCACATCAAAAGATCACCCGTTAAACTATGGAAATTAAATCACCATGGGGGTTGACTTGTGTGAACCCTCCACTTGGGAGCTTAGGTACATTCATTTTTTGTTTGACAACAAGTACATGAACTTTCTAATTGTCTTTTTCATATATCTACGAGAACAAATTTTGCAATTCAAGTACAATACTTTTTATTTAATAATTTTTGAACCTTCGAAGAAGCTTGATAAGTTAGTTGTTTTGCTGTTTGTCCAACAATTTTGGAGGTTTCCTATTTGTTCTCTCAATACAAACTCCCCTTTCAACTCCAAATATTTAAGAAATGAAATGAAAGTTCTCATGAAGACTTCAAGAGAAGATTGATCTATATGGCACACATAATTAGGAACAACTTTTAAAGCTTTCACAATGCTAGGAATAAGATGAGCCAATGATAGGTAACCTAGGGGTAATGTCAAGTTTTTGTGGGTGCATGGGGAAACTTGTGAATGAATTTGAGTTCTCCATTCAAATTTTGTCCATTGTCAATTAACTTTGTCAATCCATCCAACATTTGCCACATGCTTAATCAAATAATAGCTTGTCCTTCCAAAGTAAACACAACTTGGTTAGACTAGCCCCTTTTAACATGCTTGAACCTTGAACTCACAAGAGCTATGCGATAGTGGGGTTGCATGCTTAAAACAAATATGCATGTTTCACTAAGTTATCATGCTCCAAGGATTCAAAACATAGGTTTGGGTCGAATCCATTTTAAGACTCTTGAAAATGTAAACCATTTTGATGTAGTTCCCATGGACAATTCTAGAATATACTATAGGAAATGTGATGGATCTTCCCAAGTGATTGCCATGTGAGTCTAAGGTGTGCCTTGGGGTTTTTTCAATTGTTGTCATTTTGGGGAGTTACCATAATACTTTGGGATGAATTTAGATTTGCATCAATCCTTGACATAAAGAACAATACTACCCAAGAAAGAATGGAGATGGGTGTGATCATCAACTTTTTTTCTTTTGCAATTCACCTTTCTTCTTTGAGTCCATTTTTTAATCCGTCTTTTCTCCATTTGCTTTGATTTTGATAGTACATCTCATTTCCAAATGGTTCTCAAGTGCAAAAATTTCATTTTGTAGACTTGTATTCATGATGCTTTTTAAAGTATTGCAAGTGGAACAATTGGGTAATAAATAACATATTTCAATTGTTTATGTTAGATCGAGCCCAACTTCAAAGAAGTGTTGATAGGTGTATATATGATGCCTCATCATTGTGGTGATGAGGCTTATGGATTTTCAAAACTCTCATTGTTTCAACACTAAAAACCATTACAACAAAACAAGTGTTGAAAAATAAATTTGTTGTTGTTGCACATGATGGAAAAAACAAAACAAAAAAAAAAAACCAAAAGGTGATGCAATTTGAACAAAATAATACCTTATTTCATGTTGTTGTCATTTGTTATAGCATGAAGTAAAAAACAAGAAGAATCACACACCAAGTTGAAAATTAAAAAAATTACATTATTACAACCCTAATTTTGGGCTAGTGACAAGCTCATGATTAGATCGAAATATGACAAAAGGAAACATGTTGAGAGAAGACATATTGTATTGGGACTCAAACCACCGGATTTGGTTCCTAACCGCCGAAGTCTGGTACCCGCCCAATACCTGGGATTTTTTACCCGTTTAGACGCAGCTCGGTTGCCGCTGTTGTTCTTGTTGTCGCCCGCGTGTCGTGCGCGTCGCAGAAAATAGCCACAACAGCGGCCAAGGGGATGTGTGGTCCAAACGGGAGTCTCGCTCGCAGCTTTGTGCTTAGTTTTGGATGGTTAGTCGCGTAGAATGAAGAAGGAAATGGGTTTCGGGCATTTTGTTTGAAAAGAGAGGTCCTTCTCTTGAAGATCTTTGGCAAAGGGTATCGATCTTTGGAGAGATTGGAGCTTCTTTCTCGAGGTTAGGAGTCACGTCTCCAAATTTCTGTTGTTGGTTCATGGAGGTGTCAATGAGGGGAAGTTTTGATTTTAGGTTTGAGGTTTTGTGTGTTGGGGGAGAATGGTTCTGAATAGGATCTTGGAAGGGACTTGTTGAGAGTGATTGTTTGGAGAGACTCGAGATTTCTTACGTATGAGAATCAGATTAGAAGATGAGGAAGGAGTTCAGCCATCTGTTGTGAGCCAAGGAACCTCTTCCACAGCCAGGTGTAGAGTAGTTTTTTTTCCAGTTCTCTGGCAAGCTCCACATGAAGTTTTCTCACTCACATACCCATAGATCCTGTGCTACATAGTTAGTTTACTGTAGTTAATTGTATTGGCAGTCTTAGACAAACCACATGGTTTGGTTATGAATGAACTGCTGAATCAGTGTTAGAAAGTTGTTGCAAACACTACAGAGGGAAGGAGGCACGATGACAGCACCAATGGTGGCAGCTGGGCAGGTGGGTTGTGCACCCAAATCTGCTGTAACTTATTATCCAAGAACACACGTGGCCTATGCCACTCTCTCCCCAAAACCCACCACTTCAGCATTCCCCTCTCTCCTAGACTCATCATCCTCAGAAAAGCAGTGGGCAAGAAACTGTCGATCATCTGGTCAAGAATCTCACGGGGGCTTCATCAGTGAAGCTAGCCATTATTTTGCCTTCCCAGTTCATTTGAATGCAAGGTCTAGAAAAACTGTCTGCATGAGACCAGCTGCCTGTCCTTCAGTAAGTTCAAGAGGGGCAGCTCTATGGATTGGTTCAAATTGCAGAGCCAATTACTCTTGCCCTAGAAACAGAAAATGGAATTCTGGTGATTGTAAAGCATCGCATTCAAGCCCAAGCAGTTGGAAACGAGGGAGGACAGCCAGGAACATAGGGTGGCAGATTTCTAAGATGCCGAATGCTCTCTCTGGACCAATTTCCACCAAGCCTGGTATTAAACAGTTCTCCATTCACACTTCAATTTTTTTGTTCTGTGAAGTCCTTTTTGCTAAGTTGTGTACATCTTCCCCTTGCAATTCTTTTGACTGATATGATTACTTTGACATGCAGGTTCAAGGAAATATCAGGGCTCTTTGAGTAAAAGAGTAATGCCACATATGGCAGCATTGCAAACGGGGATGAAGGAGGGAACTTTTAGTGCAGTTGAAAATCAAAATCTAGAAAAAGCGGAAGCAGCTTGGGTCTTCGATGAAGGCCAAACATTCACAGGAAAAGTTTCTGACAACAGAATTGGAGCCAGAGAAGCTAGCAATGATGTGCCTCAGGAACCTGAAACAGGGGACAAACTAGGTTTATCAGAAGGAGCTTACATGACTGTGCTGGAGGAGGGTAGTGCTTTAGAGTCTGTGGCTGTAGAGACAGCCACTTTGATGCAGCAAGGCTCCAGTTCGTTGGCCACAGGCAGATACAGTGATGAGTTTCAGGTTTCAAGGTTTGGTATTGGTTTTGAGGATGAGAATACTGCCTGGGAGGCAGCTGTTGCTGAAACTGCAGGAATATTGCAACAGCATGGAAGCTCTTTGAAAAGACTTGCATCTGGTGAAGGAGGCACCCAGGTACAAACTGCAGTAAGGGAGACTGTGAAGATTTTACAAAATGGGCAGGGCTCTTTTGTTAGAGGAAGGTCTTTAAAGAAAAGACCACAGGGCAACCTGTGGGATAGACTGCAGAATACAAGTGTTGGCAAGCATTTGTTTAGGGATATGCAAATGGTCTCAGGTTGGGCCAAAAGGACAGCTGACAACACAGGTATTACCAATATAGCTGCTAAGGATGTGATATGTGTGAACAAGATGTCAGAATGGGTGAAGGAGGTTGTGGGTCCTTCGTTGAAAGATGGGATTAGAGATACTGTTGCATTGAAATTTCTGGAAATTGAAGATGCAGTGTCAACATCACCAGCACCATGGCCCCAACCTTACTACCCAGGTAAGTACTTGTGTGTGAAGCATATGACCTCTAGAGATTTTCTTTGAACAGTGCTATGAATTTAACAGGACACCAACTGCGATCCAGTTTAGAGGGTTGGCATTTACTCAGTGAAACAAGAACAAATGTAGGACACAGATGTACCTAGTGGAGCTTCTTTTGTATCAAGTACTGAGAACAAAAGCATTTCTGTGTCATGCAGAGCTGCGGGGATTTGAGGTGATGGCAGCTGATGTGGACACACTTGGAAAGTATGTTGAGCACATTAAGTCTGTGACTAGGAATTTTAGGGTTCCACTGCAAAACAACTATGACCCAGACCAAATTGCTGCCTATTTTGACCACCGCCCACATGTTCTCATCTTCCGGCTCCTTGAGGTATTTTTACTTCTTTAGCTCTTGCCAATAGCAGGTGCTTTAAGTTATCCAATTTCTCTTGAGATCTTGTCAAAGTAAGTTATAGGGCTGAAGAAGCTTGATTGCTAGCTACCTCATGTGAAAGCCCTTTCTGAGGACACTCAAATTGAGAGGTGTAAATAGAAGGGAGCTCATGAGACATTTTAATAAGCATAGGAGTTAGGAGGGGGGGGGGGTGTGGGAGGAGTCACCATAGTGATTGGGCTGAGTGGGTATGGGTGTCAAGGTCTTTGCAGCATTTGGGTCTGTGGCTCTGCAATCAAGGGTTCGACAAGCAGCCCTATTGTGGAAGAATGGTGGAAACATATCAGAGGAGGAAAAAACCCAGCTTACAATGCAGACAGCTGAAGCACTGAAGCAGGCTTTGCTCGGACTTGGCACTACTTTCATCAAAGGTGTTTATGACATCCTTTCTTTCAGTGAACTCTATTCTAAAACAGCAGGACACCAAATTTAGGACATTACGATATTGGGGGTTGAAACGTCCTTCTTAGTGACATAAAAATGATTCAGGGTGTTACTATTTACTTTTCTTATGTGGGGTATTGTGGGTTTTGGCAGTGGCACAGTCACTTTCAGCCAGACCTGATATCATTGGTACTGAAACTGCCAAGGTAAGACGATTTGAATGCCATCAGCTTTCACACCATGGATGCCAAATATGAGCATGTACCTGATTTTTCTACAAGCTGCTCCATGTGGGACAGCTCAGACAGTACTTCAGCAGTGAGTGAATTGCACCTAGTGGGTGGATGGAAACTGTCTTGTAAACTGTCTTGTAAACTGGTGAGTTGGGTCTGTGTAGGTACTGGCGGAGCTGCAGGACCGGCTGCCCCCATTTCCATCTGATGAGGCAGTTGCCATAATTGAGGAAGAGTTTGGGTGTAGTCTGAGGAACATCTTTGCTTACTTATCAATGGAGCCTGTGGCTGCTGCATCATTTGGTCAGGTAGGAGATGACAAAGGGATGCCATGTAATAGCCAATGTGTGTGTTGTTTTGGTTGGAAGAATCTGGTCCCCTAATAGGAACATCAACTATTTCTTTATATGGAACAGTTTAAGTGAAGATGTAACTGGATTTGTTGGTGCAGGTATACCGTGGGTGCACAATAGATGGACTAGAGGTGGCTGTCAAAGTGCAGCGACCTGACTTACTCTTCAGTGTTGCCCGGGATGTATACATTCTTCGAATTGGGGTACACTCCTTTACCTTCATTTCAGATGTGTTGCACTAAATCTGCAATTTTCTCTCATTTGCAAATTTGTCACAGTTTTCTCTCCAGGAGTTGGGAAAGTGCACTAGAGACACGGTCTTGAGTTGTGTGAGGACTTCTGAATGGTCCTGCCTCTGGCTGACTACAAGAGGTCTTGTGTGGGGAAAAGGTAGGGACAGCCCCAAAGAGTTTCATATTGTTTTTTATGTTGCATACGTGCATAGCAAACAGATGAAGGGGTGGGCTATACATGCTACATACTCTTCCTCCTGCCAATAGAGAATGACACATGATGCTACTATGTTTGATTTTTTGGGTCATATCCCTAAGCAAGCTTCAGCCTTCTTTTTATGCTAGTTGTACTAAGATCATCTTGGTTTACTCTGCAGTTGATATTACTTAAGAGAGTGGCAAACTTGTCAAACAACTATGCTCTGGTAGCGGATGAGCTAGGGCATGCACTGTATGGTGAACTGGACTACAGGCATGAAGCTTCAAATGCAGCAGAATTTGCAGCAGCCCATAAGCATGTCCCCTGGATGTATGTTCCAAAGACCTTACCACACTTAACAGGCCGGAAAGTACTTGTAATGGAGTGGTTAAGTGGGGACCGCCCATTTGACCTACAATGTGTGGCACAGGGAATGCAGCTCCCAGATGGTACTGTACCAACTTGGGAACAACAGCAAGAAGCAAAACATCGCCTTCTTAACATGGTAGGTTCCTCAGTACTTTCAAAATCAAAATTGTTTGTAAAATGGTAGGAGGTCCCTAGTTTTGAAAGAAGCTTCTAGAGTAGTGGCATGCTTTGGAGCTCCCCGTGTAGTGAAAGTGATTGAATAACTAGATGTAGAACTTTTCATGGATGGTGGAGTGATAGAAACTTTACTATTATGGGCATGGACCACAGGTGAACAAGGGAACAGAAGCAGCCTTGATACAGCTCCTAGAGACAGGGGTGATGCATGCTGATCCACACCCTGGCAACATTCTTTTAAGTCCTGATGGCACTCTGCAGTTCATTGATTTTGGCCTCATTTGCCACATGGAGAAAAAACACCAAGGGGCAATGCTGGCTTTGATAGCTCATTTGGTGAATGGAGAGTGGCAGAGTCTGACTGATGATTTGGCAGACATGGACGTCTTAAAGCCAACCACTGACCGATTTGCAGTACGCTTGGTAAGATTACACATACATCAACATGATTTGGGAACTTCTGAATGAAGGATGCCTGAGGACATTCCAGCTTATGCTTCGAGATCTTTATGGGTCAGTCAAAGAGGAATTTAAATTAGTCTGCAAAGAAACTAATTGCTGCAAGAGAAATTAATTGACCTACAGAGTAAGTCTTGACTTTTCGAGAGACAAGGCTTTCACAGACTGCATTGTTTATCACAGTAGCAGGAATGGTGCTACTGTTTTTAACTATCAGCTTACCACTCAGAACTGCAAGTAAACTGATCCTAGTGGGAAACTGGCATGTATCCTGCTCATACTGATGGGAGGAAACATTTACTTGCTTATCCATCTACCACTGGTGTCAATTGTGAATTCTGTTGGTAATGATGTGATGGTTCCTCTCATGAGCATGTTTGCCTATAAGAGTGAATGCTGCTTGAGGGAAGTAAAGCTACACCTCTAACTTTCTTTTATGCAGGCATTGGAAAGATCATTTGGAGAGGGCCCAAATGCAGTGATAAAGAATGGTGTACCAGACTTCAGTTTTGGGCAAATTACAAAGAGTTTTTTCAAGGTGGCTTACAAGTTCAGGTTTCGACTGCCACCCTACTATACTTTGGTGCTCCGCTCACTTGCTTCTCTGGAAGGATTCGGATTGGCTGTGAACCCAGATTTCAAGACGTTTGGTGCTGCATATCCATATGTTGTACGACGATTGCTGTTGGACTATTCTCCAACTACTCAACGGGTTTTACATTCCCTCCTTTTGGACGAGAAGCGGCAGTTAAAGTGGGACCGTATTTCTTCCCTTGTAGCAATCTCAAGAAAGTCAGCTGCTGACCGAGCTGCTCTTGACATGGTCATTGTTCCCAACAGTGTCCCTGAGGTGGTGAACTCAGGGGAAACACAAATGCAGGAAAGCTCACAAACAGCTTCAAATTTGGTTGGACTGGTGCTAGCCAAAGAGGGGGTTGGACTCCGCCGTGTTCTGTTGGAAGCTGATACCCGTGCTTTAGCACTTGTGTTTGTATCAACAAGGGCAGCAATGTTGCGACGCAAAGTGGCAAATGCTATTGGGGAAGGCCTATTTGTAATGCTCTGTGAAAAGTTCTCTTTTGAAGGTGCTCAGAGTGGCCCCATCACAAGGGATGCTTCAGAGGATTCATCAAGTAGTAATTTTTTGCCACTATCACAAAGTAGCACATTGCAAAAGAGGCGTCGCCTGGAATTTCTTCTGAAAGCTATGCTAGGGAGGTTGAGAGGGCAAATATTACTATTCACTCGAGTTGGCTGGTCTTTCATCACCATAATTTGCTGGGCATTGGCTATTGCATGTCATAGATATGCAGTATACATTAGCAATGTATTTCTTCCAACAGATCACAAAACTGGAGCAGGCATGTCCCAGGGACAAGTTGATGAACACACAAGGATCAGGAATAAGCAAGGGGTAGTTCCTACTCCCTTGTGAGATTCATGTTTTAAGAAAATGAGTTCTATGCCTTGAGGGTGCTCAATTGTGTAGCAACATTTGTACATTGTATATTTGGCTATGGTATCGGGCATTGCACAAATTTTGAGTCATGGATTAGATCTTTACATTTAGGTTTAGAGCTAAAGCATTTGAACTTTTTTTGAATTCATATTGATCAATGTAAAGATAATAATCCCAATAGTATGATATGCTGGATCAATTTCAAGCAAACATGTGCTTGAAGATCCAATTAATTTTTAGGGGAAACATGTAGTAACAATTGAGATTCTTGTCCAATCTTTTGTGTATTGCAATTTTGATCACCCATTTGACAATAAGCGCATGCATTTCAGCTTGATATGGCACTGAAAGCTTAATTCATAGGTGAACAACCAACTGCACATTCCATGTGTAATGTGCATGTACAAAGAAAAACTAGTATGCATATAGGTTATTCACATTACAAGTTCATAAAATGTTATAGATCTCGACTCTTCATGTGGATTTTTCTCTCTCACATGAAGTCTAGTTGCATCTTCTATTTCAATTGTGGTTTCTTGCACTCCATCCTTTTTATTAACTTCTTGAGATACATGTGCTAAAAGCTTTAATGCAAATGGGTGATACATTAAATAATGGCTCTCTTTTTGAAGTTTTCCCAAGTTATAGTCTTATGACTAGTTTTGCAAATCAGAGCTATACCTCTCTCTCAATAAACACAAAACAACACAATTGATTGTAATACATAAAATGGTTTGACTCCTTGGCTTGCTTTGACCATTGCCAATTGACCATCTTTGTATTCCACCTCTAACTCCATCAATTCAAATTCAGTTGTCTAACTCTTGCAATAATTTGGACCACT
>Ga0116228_10001001_pt1 | contig 22938 bp, 21 predicted proteins | sample S1TSphfallax_2_FD_89694 | JGI IMG/M metagenome (GOLD analysis project Ga0116228, IMG submission 89694) | Host-associated microbial communities from peat moss isolated from Minnesota, USA - S1T2_Fc - Sphagnum fallax MG | ecosystem: Host-associated > Plants > Peat moss > Unclassified | place...
CAAACATTTGCAAAGTGAAAGCAAGTTGTTGTGAGCAAACAACCTTAAAAGATCTAGAAAAATCACAACGTTTAGGAATAAGCATATGTAAACAAACAACAATGAATGAGCAAAGAAAAGAAATCTAAACCAAAAAAAAAAAGAATGGAAAAATGAAAAAATAATAATAAAATAAAATCTTATTTTCTTATGAGTGTGTGAAGATCATCATGAAAGAATGTGGTGTTGTGGTCTGAAGATCATGATTCAAAAAAATTTATTGTCGCTTGAATTGGATCCTCAACCAAAGAGCCACATATTGTCATTATAATTATGAATTTGTTTGATGGTAATTCTTGGACATTGATAAAATTTAAGGTAAGTAAGTACGTTGTTAGAGTTATAACTAGATAAAGATTGAATAACGATAGGTTAGATAAGCAGGCAAAGTAAGTAGGACTCATATTTTCATGTTCACTTTGTGATAATTGGTCATATTTGAAATAAATAAGGATATCAATATATAATGTTACCCCTATGTGTGAACCACACTTTAATACATTGAGGATTAATTGACAAAATATTAAAAAGTTAATTGAAAACTACCCTACATGTCTAAACATGACAAGGGCAAGAAAGTTTTTTCAAAATAAATGGACAAGGCGTTGCCATGTTTCTATATCTATGGTTATTGTAAAATATTTGTTAATGTGTCAAAAAATATTAATACACTACTCACATGTTGTGTGACCAATGCACTCCATTTACCATTATTTTTTCACACATAACAGATTGATGGTTACATATAAAAAATTGGCACTTAATTTACATATCTTGTCACTTTTGAATTATAACCAGATATTATTTGCCATGAGTTTTTTGGATATGTTAAGGATTTGTTGATACATTAAGATAAATTCAATTGAAAGTTGTCGTACATGTTGGGAATTCTTTTTCAAAATACAAGGACAAAAGGTTGCCACATTTTTATGTCTATGGCTATTGTAAGATAATCATCAATGTATCAAAAAAACTTAATACATTGAAATTTTGTTCACACACTATGGATTTATTTTACACATTGAGGATTTTTTCAATTAATAGTTGTTGTGCATGCCTAAACATAGCAAAGGTGGGAATGGTTATTTCAAAATACGTGGATAAAAGGTCATTATGTTGCCAAGTCTATGGTTACTATAAGGTAATCATTAATGTATCAAAAAATACCAATAAAATATTCACCTTATGTGAACAAATATTATCTATGTATTATCAATTTTCCACACATGACAAATATGACTACATATCAAAAATTGACACCTAATCTACATTTCCCATCACTTTTCAATTATAACCAATTATTTTTTATTATGTTTTTTAAAATACACTTAAAGTTTGTTGATACACTAATTTTTATTTAACACACTAAAAACAATTAGTTGAAAGTTGGCATGCACGTGTGTTTAAACATAACAAGGCAAATTTGTTTCCAAAATACATGGACAAGAAGTTGTCATGTTTTCAAGTTTATGGGTAGGGTAAAATAATCTTTTATTTAATAATAAAAATGTTAATGGCGCTTGATGTGAACAATGCATTCAATGTACTACCGTTATTCCACACTTGATAAATAATGATTACATATGAAAACTTGACACTTAATTTATGTTTCCCACCACTTTTTTTATTGTAACCAATTGTTATTTACCACTTACAACAAAACATCAAATTCATATGTAATCACCATATCTCCCCAAAAAATTCATCATAATGGAATCTTGTTTCAAAAATCAATCATAACTACCATTTTAAAAAATTAATCTCTTCTTGAACAAATATTCCAAAATGTGTCATGCATGATAATTTCAATTTCTTATAATTAAACATGTGAACCATTAATTAAACAATCAATATCACCCAAAACTCTCTTGATACATTGACTCATTAATGCATTAATAGATTAATACAATGACATATTAATGCACTAACACACTGATCATTTGATGTATTATGTCCAAGACATAGATACTTTATTTTGATACTTTTAATATACGACATTTTGAAATGTATTATGTAAAGAATTGCATATGAAAGTATCACAAGTCCACAATCCACAAAATCAACTTGAAAGTTTTGTGAATTTGAAATATATATTATAAAATAGAACATGTCACTGTACATTGTAATATTGAATTAATTAGTTGCAAGAGTTGCACCTCAATGTATTGCCTTGACCATTAAATTTTCAATTAACTATATCATGACAATAGTTTTAATATTTTAACGTATGGAAAATAGAATCCCACACTACACATTAATACAAGTGACTATTGGATAGGAAAGGTGAGTTACATTGAGTAGTGCATTGCCAAACTCAATCAACAATATCCAAGTACACTCAAATTGAAGTTTGATTCTCAAACAACTCAAGTGTATTAGGAGGGATAGTTACATCCGCTCTAAATTGGGCACATTCGCCACTAAATTGCCCTATACAAATAGCTTCAACTTCTTTTATCTTCATTTCATATTCTTCGATGAGTTTTTGAATTTATTTTTTTGACAATTTAGAAGGTCAAATGTGGCACTCCAATATTCACTGAAGATCTACACTCACAAATTCAACACAAAATAAGTTACTAAAGTTGAAATGTTGCACTTGTGATGATACACTATAATTTTGTGTGCAACATGCTACATGATCTAAATTGATATATTGATACAATGCAACTTGATAGATTAAAAACCAATGAAAAATAAGATTGAGCGTCATATTTTTAATTCATCAAGTGTATTGCATAATGTATTGTTCATATGTTATATTGTTTAAACATTAATACATTATAACATTGATACATTGACATTTTAATATTGATGACCAACATTGAACTTTTCAACCTACATGGAAACCTTAGAAAATTTGATAAAAATTTCACAAACTACATAACTTGAAGGGGAAAATGGTTCATAGATTTAATATTAAATGTTGCATATAATGAATGGATGATTTAGGAGTTGGTGTTAAATGATCAAATGTTGTGGATAATGAATGGTTGATTTCGGAGTTGGTATTAAATGATCAAATGTTGCATGAATGGTTGATTTAGGAGTTGGTATTAAATGAACAAATGTCTTTTGGATGTACCACAACTATAACTTTTGTATGATATTTCCATGTTTTCATTTGATCCAAATTCACAAAATTTTATGAAAGCACAATGTGGTTCATGAATGTCTACTCATGTGTCAAAATCATCTTACTTTTCTTCTTTTCTTGAATTTTTTTGTTTCGCTTGATTTCATTTACAAATTTACACTATAAGTATAACAATACTAACCACCATTCCTCTATTCCTAGGGATCATTTTTTGAATTTTGAAATTGAATAAAAAGGTTAAGAACCTAGAGAAAATATGTAAGCAATTGTAGATTTGATTTAATATAACAAAGTACTAAAAAACACATTTGATAAATTTTGCAAGTGTACCACAAACTTGTAAAATTGAAAAGATTCAAAATAAATTCACACAATGGAAATAATCAAAATATATGCCACACAATTGAACATAAGAAGCTTTTCCACATCAATACAATGGATTACAATGTATTAGTTTTCTAATACATAGACCTAATCACATTGACACAATAAAAACTTGAAACAGAAAAATCATTAATATAAGGAAATAACAAACTCTCAAAATTGTTAATACATTTGTGAACATGTAATAAATAACCAAGTTCACAAATTATAGACAATATGTAGGTGGGGAACAAGGAATATCTTATAATAAATTTTGTTATCACAATTTTTTTTGATTTGATAGTTGTAAGAAATCACACAAATTGTTACCTTTTACTTGATTATTAGTTCCAATAACATGAATTGACCCAAGTTGTGAGAAATGCAAAATGAGTTAAATGTTTATATTTCATTTTAATACATTTGCAAATGAACTTGAAACAAACATAAAAAATTTAAATTTTACTTGTGATACATTGCATGAAAGCCTTTTATTTATCTTTCTCATCATGGGTGTAAACATGAACTCAAGTTGGTTTCCATGCACACAATATGAATTTGAACTTGGGTTGCTTGCCATTTGCACAATGTGAACTTCAACTTGGGTCAATTGCCATATGCACAAAACATTGATTACCCAAATGTTTATTTGAAGTTCATAAAATTTTCAAAATGACAAACAAATGTTTTTCAATTTGTTGTTCAATTCATTGATTTCTAAGGAGGGAAGAAATGCAATATCTTACACTCAAATTGCACTTCTTTTAAAATCCAATTACTTATTTGGTTAATACCTTTGAAATGATGGATGATTGTACATATTCAACAATGAAATTGCTTAAAAAAAATTAGAAATGAATATGATAATTTCGTTTTAACAACATCACTCGCCTTCACATGTTTATCATTACTTGATTTTTAAAAGTAACTTGAACGTTGGAGTTGTTTCCATTTGAAATTACTATTGAAAGAAAAAAAAAATCTAGGGAGAAAAGGAGGGAGAAGGAAAGAGAAGGGGTACCTAAGAATTTTTTTTCTTATCCTCCCCTTTACAAAATACCAATTTTTTTCCCCTCATTCCTTAACGTTCCAACACATAAGAAACTACATACACACCCACCAAAAAAATGCAATAGACATCACAATAAAACATTTAGTTTGCAAACAAAATCCATCACCCAAATCTTAAAGATTAAAAAAATCGCAACAACATAATTAGTTTACAAATAAAGTGAAAAAGAAAATAAATCCAATAAGTGCAAACCATAGCCACCTTTAAACCTTAAGAAATGCATCATGGTCATGACATGGGGCACTTATGCTCCATAATTTCACCATAGTTATTTAAATGGCAATTAAATTGAGTATGGAATTCTGTAATGATATGCAAATGTTTAATGCATTACTAACAAGATGCAAAGTCACCCTATGGATTTCCTTAACATGGAAACTATTTTTCACCTTTTCACCACCCATTTTCATCTGTTTTGAAAAATAATAATAAGATAAACCTTTGTTGTAAACATTTCCCATCAAAACCTGTTAATCATTTTATGCTTGGGAATAAAACCATACCATTGAAGGTACGAACACCATTAACTCATAACACAAATAACCAATACTAGAACAAACTAACTTTATGGCAAAACACATAAAGTTGAACTTATATGCAACAAATTGATAAAACTAGCATTTGATTTCAAATGACTAATAAGGAAACACATGAAAAATTCACAACACAAAATAACACACCTTGTATACAACTACTTTTATATGTAACAAACAAACAAACTTGACACTTGACTTTAATTTACCAATAAGGAAACATGTAAAAAATTCACAACATGAGATAATGCAGCTTATATACAACTCATTTTATATACAACAAAGTGATAGACCTTACACTTGATTTTAATTGACCAACAAGGAAACATTTGACATCAAACTCACAACATGAGACAATGCACCTTAAATATGCAATTGATCTTATAAGCAACAAACTAACAAACCGGACACTTGACCTTAATCGACCAACAAAAAAACATTTGAGAAACTCACAACACAAGACAATCCACCTTATATACAATTAAACTCATATGCAACAAATTGATAGACCTAACATTTAACTAACAAGGAAACACATGACAATTCACAACATGAAACAAATGCATAGTTGACAAATGGGACCTAGTTGACAAGATCCAAGAATTGGCATCTCAACATGCAAAGGGCACACATGACATGTGCCCAACACACACATCAAACCTTGACTACAAAATATGAAAAATCCATAACTGAAAAAATTAAAATTCACGTTAAAAACTATAAATTACATAACCACAAGCAATAAACAACATAGTATTTGTATTCAATCCCAATGTGCATGACAAAAGCACAACAATACATAAATGACATGTAAAGAAACATGTGAGAAATTGACAACACACTAGCTTCCTAGCCCTCATTAAAAACTTTAAAGACCATCACAATTCTTCATTTTAATGCCCATTTCATCACAAGAAAAAGTAATAGAGATGAATGAAAGGTTTGGGGTTTCAGGGAAATAATGACAAGTCTTCAACTTTTAGTCTACCACTAACACCCCCTCTTCAAATTTCATTCACAATTCACAACATAGTAGGAAATCCCTTTCAACCGCCAAACTATAGTTTTAGCCCTAATTGTAAACCCACCAAGAACAAACCAACACACCAAAAAATCAAAGAAAAAATAGCAAGAAAGCTACAAATGTCTACCATGTATGCACCAAACTCAAAACAAAATGTAGCATGCAATTTGAATGGAAAAACAACCTAGCCAAAATTAGTCAAAATCAAAGTTATTTTCTTCAAATAAACCTTTTTCCTCAATGACCCTTCTAGGGCTCCTTAATTGCCTCACATGTCATGTAATTTGACATGTTTTTAGGTTTTATGACTCCATCACACCCAACACTAATGTCATTAGGCTAGTTCTTGATAACGAAAATAAGGTGATTCAAATTTTCAATCCCCACAACCTAGCCTATTGTCAAAGATTTGTGACTACACACACAACACTAAATATTCTCATTCTTGTAGCAAAATTAAAACATAAAAAATCAAAGGAACATGAATACCACTTGTGACTAGTGAGAGATGACAACCAAAACTAGGCCCATCTTTGCAACACTTACACATTATCAAGATGAGGAAAAAAAAACAAAGAAAGTACGGTGAGGAAAAAAAAAGGAAACAATAGAGTAAGAAAGATGAAAGGGGAAATGATGAAAACAACTTACATGTAGTGGAAAACCTTGAACACTCACAATAAAAGGCAACAAATATCATTAATAAACAAAATCAAGAAGCATAAAGTCACCAACAAGTGAAAGGATGCAACCAAAAATCAAGACCCCCTTTCCAAAACTTGCACCAAAAAAAAAAGAAAAAAGGATGAGAATGAGGGAGAATGTGTGTGGTGAGGAGACATTAAACAAAACATAAAACAAAGACGAAAACAAAGAAAAGGATGGGCATGAAGAATTCACATGTGTGCAACCAAAAGGCTTGAAACCTCAAAACATTAAGTAGAAAGGAAACATAACCAAATCTATGCCAATGAGGGAAAAACGCAAACCAAAAACTTGGGACAAAAAGTTGAACCTACTAGTGTATACCTTCCAAATTTGGTAGTTTGCCTCACAAGGTGGAAAAAAATTATGTTTTATAAACTACCTTCAAATATGATAAAATAATTAGTTCATGTTCTTATGTAGTGGTGCATTACACACCATTGACCAAATGTGGAGCCCAATGCTTGAGTGTAATGTCCTATTGTCAAAAGCATTACACTACGTGTAGAAAAAAAGGTAGGCCCACCAATCAGATGGTCATTTAATAAAATGAAATGCACTTGGCCAAGGGTACTACAAATAAGCTAAGGTACGTTGTATTTTGTTTTATTTTATTTTTACGTTTAATTCTACATGATTTCTTATTACAATTGAGCTCATTGTTCTATGTAGTTCAATTAAAATTTGAGATTAAATATAATATTGATATGTTTAAGAGTTTTGAAACATATTTTATGGACCATTAAAAGTAGTTATTTCTAGCATAAATTTGTAATTTTTCAACTTGGAAAATTTGATTTCAACTTATTCACATGATCTATTGTGAAAAAGGGCCCAAATTTAAGGATTGTGAATTGAAGTTAAAAATGCAAGTTTTTTTAGTTTTCTTCTACTATTTGTTAAATTTTGAAAAAAAATCAAAACAAGTTGTTAGATTTCTATAACAAATGCTAACTTGTAAGGTTTTATTTTAAAACATAAAAGGGATGATAAAGCAAGAGGAAGAAGAAACAATGGGGGAGAAGGACATGGTCTAAGGTACTTATTACGTACAAAATGCTGTTGATTTAGGGTTAATTATATAAGAAGTCTTTACCTACTCCCAATGTATAAAAGTAGTTGTTAGGGGGTGTAGAGTTCACAAGTGGTGGGAGTCAAGAGGTAGCCAATCCCACCATTATTGCCCAATTAAGGATTGTAAATGCTTGCATCTTTTGAAGAATTATAGAAACTTGTTGTTTAAGGAAAGTGGTTAGGATTGAAAGTGGGGGACCTTCTAGGCATTTCACACCCCAAATGTCATTGGCATAAAGATGTAAGAAATTGTATGCTTGAAGATTTCAAATTCTAGAAGGATGAATTGATCTCCTAGATGTTGGTATTATTTGGCCGCCTTTGAAGTTACATAATCACATGTCAAAATGTCTCATGACAATATATTTGTAGAAGTGGGATAACATTAATGATGTTTATTAAGGTGCAAACTCCATCCTTGGAAATGATAATGTCAACATGTTATTTGGATGTGTGGAATGTGGAAGAAGCAAGACATTGTCACAAATTTCCCCTCTCACAATTTGGTAATAGAAATCATGTGAAAATGTTATTTCATGGGTTCATACTTTTTGCACGTGAATGTTGTATGTTTGAAACATGTTTGATGTAAATATAATAAAATGATATATGTTCATGTATATATATATATCCAAATTTGGTTAGATCTTGTTATGGACAATTGTCACTCCCTTTACATCACAAAAATGAGAAAGAGAAAGAAAAAAAAATTGCCATACAAAGATATTTAAAAGTTGGATATGAAGAATAAAATGAATTTCTTATTTGAATAAATATTTTTTCTTTTGTTAGTTCAAATGGTCCATTTCAAATTGGTGACAAATTGCTTTCTATGAAAGCATGTGAACATATCATTTAACGACAAACAACACATTTAAAAACTATTTCCATTGATTATGAATTTACTAGAGCAAATGGGAATTTGTTTTTCCTATAATACACAAGAAATGAACATTTATGCATTAGTCCATTTCTTATGAATTTAAGCCATCATTTAAAAAAATAAATGATCACATTTGCCTTATACTATATGCACATGAACCCATGATGCAATTTGTAACACCTTTGTTATTATTATACAAGATATTGACTTTCATGTGGGATGAGAACAATGCATGTGTTTCCTTTAACCATGTTTAACACCTCTTGTCAATGAGTTGATATTGTACTCACCAAAGATGACATTCGCACCTTACCTGACGTTGTCATCATTGTTGACCCAACATGTGTGAATTTATTTCCTCAATCTTATGCAACTCCAAGATTCCAAGATTTGTTGTCACCAATGCAAGTCAAGCCAAATGAAAAACTATTGTGACTAACACCCCATTGATCAATTATTCCTTTCAACAATTGAAATATTTGAATGTCTACACAAATAGGCTAATGTGTTTTTACACAATTATGCCAATAACATTTGGAGCTTGAAAGGGCTAGAGGGCTTTCATCTTTTTGTCTTGGTTACTTCTCATCAAAAAAATTCAATCATGTTGCAAAGATGCAAGCATCTTCCATTTAAAGTCGGGTGGTAGCCATGGGCCTAATTATTTCTCAACTTCCACCCTTGCAAGACACACCTCCCATTACCATGGTTGATCTATTGCAAGTGATCGACTTTTGACATGGAAAAATACAACCAACCCACTAAAAGCAGTTAGTTTTTGACATGAAGAGATTTTGACATCTAATTTGAGCTAACTTGAGTCTTATAAATTCTCCCTTTTCCTTTTTCTTATTCCTTTGTACAATTTCCAAATCTACAATGTGTTTACAAATAAAGTTTTGCAGGGTTGCATTGAAAATTGGTTGTAATTGTATTTAAATTTTGGCTTGGAACCTTCTGGTGCTTGACAATATTAAAACTTTGACACTGTTTGGAGTTAGTATACTAAACAAACATTTCAGAGTTTCACAAGTGTTGCCTGATTCAAAAGGTGTGTTTTTGTAGGGTAAAGCCCACAAGTGTACCACAGGTAGGAGCATTCCCCTGATAAGGGGCAACTATCCTCTCTTTGACCTCTTGCCAAGTGCAGAGTGATGTAGCTTTAATTTGGCTCCACACTTGGAAAGGATTTGAATTACTTCAAGACCCAAAAATAATCACCACAATATTACCATCACCCTTGCCATTTCATTTTGGGTTTTGGGAGAATCCAAAGACACTCCTTGCAAATAAACCCCAGTGTCTTTGGATTCACATAACACCCAAAATGAAATCAATGCAAGCGTCATGCAAAATACCAGACAAAGACATGCTTTTCAGATTTCAAATAATAATGGAATCAAATCATCAAATCTAGTGATTACTCATGAAAAACTTACAACCCATAAACTAGGAGATCCCCATACATACACACATACAAAAACAGTAAATGTAATTGATATAGCAAAGAGCCAATTCTTACATTCTAATAACTCTCATTGATACCTTTCCAATTACTTAAAGATCTATCAATCTGAAGGTGATCTGATCTAAGAATGAAACTGAAGCAAAAGGAGATCAACATAGTTGTGTCTGCAGATGATGACTGAATTCCATCCACCAATATGTTACATTCTCCTTGTCATACATGGGACATTTACGACAATGACAGCAGTGAGACAATCTGCTCCAAAAGGACCTAACATAAAACATGGTCACCAAACCAAGGACTTGGGAAGCCAGCCCTTAAGTTAGATTAGAGACACATTAACTACACCAATCAACCACCCATTCAACGAGACTTCCCAATGGAATACACAACAAATGAATCAAAATATGAGTGCTGCCCAGCACCGTATCAGATGCTACTCCTAGCATAAGAGACTGAAAAGACCATTTCAAAGAATATGAGGTGATCTTCATGTTGGGGGCTATAAAAAGCCTAGAAATCTTGAGTTGCATTCCAAATGCATAAGTTGGAGGGCCATCAAAAGTTCATCCCTAGCTTCGCATCAGGATTCAAAACTTTGCCAAGCTTACACTACTACTGACATGTGGAAATGAGCACCATGCCATTCAGATCAATAGCTGTCATACCTAAAGAAAATAATTTTTTTGTTTCACCCAGCTGCTTCAGCTAACTATTTTAGAATGTAAGTCTTCCAAATGTAGTCTCCAAACTCTTAACAGCCCCACATTCATTTGCATGAACAGGCTGGTTAAATGGTGCATCCTAAGACCTGAGCAAATACTTATATCATAATGAGACTGCATGAGACTGAGACCATGTGGATTCATCCCCATTGAAACTCCTAAGTTGTTTGGACATTAGTCAAAAGGAGAGACACCTTCTTCAATCCATAAGTAATAGGTGAACATTTGTCAGCTAAGATTCTGTTGCTGCCAGCACCTGTCTTATGGAAAAGACCACTCCTTGAAAATACACCATTTTCAGTAGTTCGCAAATCCACATTTTGTAAGCACAACTGGGTTTTCAACAAATTCAAAAACCAGAGTTGAAAAGTGCCACTTGTTGCTCATAAAAACCCACTTTTGAAGCTTTTTTTTTCCCTTGTAGAATGGCCCTCAAATAGATATCCAAATAATGGATGCGCCTTTCCCTAATTCAACTTTGTGAGTTGCCAGGGAAGGTAAATAATTGTTCCTCCCAGTGAGAAAACCCCAAGAAAAGTTGACAGCAAACTCATTTTGGCCTAATGCAACAAAAAGTAGACCCTTTGGTGGTTCAGTGAAAGCCTACTTTGCAAACCGATAATCTCTTTGAACTGGTGCAACTGGTGGACGCACAACTCCAACCAGAGGCAGGCCTGGTTTTCGCCCTACCACACCCCAAAAACACACACACACACACACACAAGCTATGAGTAGGATTGGACCAGCCTGAACCATCACAAGAAATGGAAACCTTATGATATCCCAAGTTCTCTGGCAGTTGGCAGCTCAAACAGAACAAAAGCGCAGCAGTTACATACAGTATGCTCTTTTTCTGTTCACAGAAGATGAGAAAATGTCAAATAGGGTACTCACCATTGAAGAGGTTGTTCGAGTAAAAATGGTGTTGGGGAAGGAAGATTGCCTGGTGAGCAAAGGCAGGACTCCCATCTCCTCCATAACCACCACTATTTGATGATGATCCTGCTCCAGTAGAAGAACTACTTTCATACCCCCAACGAGACTCAATTTGCGGGGATGGCAAGAGCCCACCAGGAGAGTTGCACGTACTGTCCACCTCAACAGGTATGTGGGACCTTTGCGAGAGTGAACTGGGTGAGTTGGGTAAAGATTGATAGTCTGCAGATTGCTGCTGGGAAGAAAGGAACTGCTGCTGTTGGTGAAATTGAAGATTTGGGTGTGTTAAGGAGTTACTACTAACAACCTCCCCAGCTGCATACCTCTGGCCCACAGGTCCAGAAGACAATGTCTTGAAGTTTGTTGTCGACTGAAAGCTGTTGGCACGTTGAGCATTGTGAAGATGAGTTTGAGGGTGGTTAGCTGGATACAAGTGAGCATGTTGCTGCTGCTGCCAGTATTGAAGATGTGCAGTTTGTGGTACTTGTTGCTGCTGCTGGCCTAATCGGCTGGGAGAAGTTTGATTTGGAGAAAAGGGACCAAGCTTGTTGGCTGCCACATTGGTGCGCCCATAGCCTGATTTGAAACCTTGAGAGGAGTTCTGGAGCAGCACTTGGCTGCCATCACCATTTTGGCACTGTACTGTCCTGAGATAAGAACACAACAGAAAAAAATGCAGTTTTGGACATGTAAGTGCACAACAGTCAAGAATAGACACAAAAGCTTGAACACAAATCTCCTGCAAATACATTTCAGTAAAATAGGCCCAGCCACCACCAACAGATTTGTCTATTCAGGTACAACTGTAGTTCGACATAAGAAAAGTGAAAATAGTAAGAATGCCTGCAGATAAAATTACCTTGAAACAGTGTGGCTGCTGGGTACTCCACTTTGTAAAAGGGGGTGTGGGTGCCCCATGAATGAACCAGGACCGAGGCCATTCCCTGGACCAGAGAATGCTCTGGATCCAGGGCCAGGCCCTAACCGTGCACCCCCACTTCCCATCACTCCATCTGGTGGCCCCATCCCAGAAGAGCTTCCAAACCCAGAATCTATTGATGAATCATCCTCCAGAAGGTGCTCATCTCTGGCATCCAACCAACCACAACCATAGTGGGACATCAATTACTCATTTCATGAAATTGTTCTTGCTGAAAATCTTCTTGTAATTTAGACACCTATTTAAGACCATCATTTCATCTTTTCTACAGCAGACAACACTTCCCTTGCAGATAAATTTTTCCAGATATCAAAGAAGTACCAACTTGTTGTACCAGCAGGAACACAATTGGAAAGAACAGCTTACAGTTCTTTCCTATCTTTGAGCCCCTTTTGCAAGAGTTCACTTCAGCTGGCTGTCAGTTCTAAAAACATAAGACATATCATGCTGGGACTGGAGGATTCTCAGCACACCCAAGATGCCATGTAATGTTAAAACCAAGCTTCAGAAAAAAATGCTAAAATTTATCTTACCTAAAATCTGCATCCCAATCACCAGGCCCAGCAGCAAGAATTTCCGAATCCCCACCATCCACAGAGCTATCTGAGGAAGCCAAAACCGAGCCCAATGCTCGATAATGCATTGTCACTGCATTGCCACTGTTTCTGGTTGGCTGCCATGGAGGAATCATTCGAACCCCACCTTGAGCATGCAAGAAATTATTGCCACTTCCGAGCTCCATGATCCCACCAGCAGCATTACTTTGCTGGAGCCTTGTGGAGTGAGCACTCTCATGAGGTGACAAACTAGCCCCACCTAAAGGCGCAGGAATTGGGAAAGGCCCACGCCGCTTGTTATACCTAACTGCAGCAGCCTCCCTAACAGCATGGGCAGGGGAAGTGGGCCCATGCCGATTAGGTGACCCCTGTGACGGGGAACTAGGGGACCGGAAACTTGATCCTGCTGATGACTGGAATGCTGACCCCGGCGATGTTTGGTATAAGTTACCTGAGGAGAATGGGAAGAATTTTCAGAATCACAAACTGACCGATTGTTTGTACCACCCCAAAAACATTACCAGAGAAAAGCTACCAATCTAGTTCTTGCTATACAGAAACCCAAGCATTGATGAAGACTTCGATATATCACCAGTCATGACATCCAAATGCAACCAGGAGTGTAGCCTAGACAGCTCTTTGACATATACAGAAACAAGACCAACAATCACCCCTTGTTTGAAGAATTGTTTCCTAATTATCAAGGGGAGAAAAACAAGTACAAAACATACCTGAAGTTTGGTACTGTGAACCTGGAGACGCAGTGTACTGGGAACCTGGAGATACTGGAAAGTGAGGACCTTGTGCTGGGAACTGATGAGAGGGACTACCACCTAAAGATAAGGACCGGCAGCCTCCTCCTGATGGACTCATGCCGAGCTGAGTCTGTCCAGGAGCTTGCCCCAGTCCTCCTTGCATATGTGGACCTGATAGCCGCCGCCAATTGGTATCTGGGGATCCGCCAAGCAAAGACATTTGTCCATTCAATGCTGCCGGATAACTCACTGACATCCCTGTGCCATCACCATAACTGCCAAAGCTGCTGCCAAGGGCACCATTTTCCCCATAGCTGTCAAAGCTACTGCCATGGCTGCTTGCTAATGAGTAAGGTGTTGCCTGAAGTTGTGGGCTACCATTGAATGGTCCATATAAGCTCAAGTTACCAACCTACGTGGTCAATGAACTCAGTTAATAACTATCACCATTTCATCCCACAAGACCAGGAGACTCAAGGGGGTCTTCAGGCATTCTGAGTTCTAACTATGTATCTACAGGACTTTAACACAGGCACAGCAGAACACAGTCGGATTTCAAACATGCTTACTTGTGGTGAAAGGCCTGCACCAAACCAGTGGCCTGAACCAACCCTGTGCTCCATAGCCAATCCCTCACTGACAGGCTGCCAAAACAGAATGAACTAGTTTCATGACGACATCAAAGAAATGACAGCCAAAGAAAAGAGAGAGCCTGAATTCACATCCACCTCTTTATGATCCAACATATAAGGTTATAGAGTTTAGGGTTTAGGGTTTAGCATGAATCAGCATGTCTAAACACAGCTCATATCAACCCACTCATTACTGTACTGACTAGCCAAACAGTAATTTTCCAGCAGCACTTGCCTTATCCTTGTAGTCCCGACAACTAATGTAACAAAATGTGAGTAAGATGCACAAACAAAATAAACTAAATTGTAGGCACTCACAGTGCGAGGTATTTCAGGCTGAGGTTTGAAAGGGCCATCAAAGGGCTCCCCTGTCAAGAAAGGATGTTGTGCAGCCTGTTGATAGCAAATTGGCAGGTCAATATTGTAGTTAGTGTCTCGTGAACAACAATCATGTCTTACCCCATCAAAGTATGTCATTCTTCGCTGAGCTTGCATATGAGCTTCCTTGAGACCTTATAGTACATGAGGTATAATACAAACAAAAGCCTTGAAAGGACAATAAAACATTGAGAAAACTGAGCAATAGAACCAACCCACCATTCAAATTCTGATCCATCCCAAGAGAAATGACATCTGAAATGCCAATAATATGAGACCAAAAAAAACCAAAAATTAAGGTGAAAATCTGTTATACAACAATTCTGACCTGGGATGGTGTCCATCGCTTGTTTGGATCACATTCCACAAGACCTCTAAGGAAATCTGCAAAGATTGTCCGAGCCTCCAATTCTGGAAAATAAAACAAAAGTAACCATTGTCAAAACTTTCAGTTCTGATAGTGGAAGGCAGGACAAGCAAAATCCTGCCATCATTTTGATCCAACTGCCCAGAGTTAATACAAAAGAAAAGAGAAATGGAAAACACACAAAAGAACATTAGTTCAGTGGAGGATAATGCACCAAACATTAATCCAAAGTACAGAGTTTCTGTAACACAACTGGCAGTAACAGGAAACTCCACCATGATGCTGGCTAGCTCAACAAAACATAAAAGATAACAAGAAGACCAAAAAACCAAGAACAAAGTGTCAACACAAAAGCAAAGACAAATGGAAAAAAGCCAAGAAAGAAAGCAGAAAGAAAACACAGAGAAGTAAGAAGGAGAACATTTATAGCAAGAACTTTGACCAATAAAATGCAACAAAAGATCTTTTTGTAAAAAGGTATGGTAACAGTGGATTTTCACTGAGGGGGAATGAACCATTGATGTTACTGATTACAGTAACCCAACTTCAGATGGAAAAATAAAACCTTTCACAAGGTCAGAGAATGGGTAAATTCCTCTTTTTTCTTTGCTAAGAGCCTATTGTAGTGAGAGGTCAAAGTAAGGTAGTCCGGTTACTGAAGAGTGGGCCAAGAACAACAAAAGAAGGAAAAGGACCAAACCTTTCTTTTCTTCTGCTATAGACATTTGCTTCAGATGGTAGTCCATGATCATCTCTTCAAGTGTCCCTGCAAAGTACCGCTTTCCTATGACAGGCTTCTTTCCTTCTCTCTGCAAATCAAAAGGAGAAATTTGCTCTATTAATGACAGCATGACCTGGTTGACTTATACGAAATGAAAACAAAAATCGCAAGAGATTCAGGGAAGTAATCCGAGGAGCTTACAGCCTCATTTTCCTCAGGGGTCAGAAGTTCATAGGCTGATGGCTGTCCATTTGGGCAGCTCTGTCCAAGATGTGGGGCCGCACTTGTCAATTTGTAATACTTGTTTGTGTACTTGGCCTTCTTAAGTATGTAGTCAGGAGGTTGACTCCTGCACAGTCAAAGAGAAACTCTTCTCAATACATACCACAGGGGGGGAAGAATGCAGTTGCTTACAATTTTGACCCATAGCCGACAAACATAGCCATGCACATGATGCTGAAGGGGACATAAGGATATTGTCCTAATCTGGTCCACAACAAGAGGAAACCTAAATGAACTAAGTGTCAACAATAGAAACAGTCTCTCCTCTAAAAGGAGATTCCTCAACCAAAAAAAACCAAAGAGGATACTTAGATGGGTCTGAAACAAACCGGAGTTTTTCTTTGATGAACAGAAGCAGGTCATATGGACACTGGGCAGGGAACAGTGGCCAACCGAGAAAAAGCTCTGCTGCCACGCATCCCAGTGACCACATATCGATGGCTGTTGTGTATCTGTACTTCAAGTTAAGGCCAGTTTTCTGTCATAATAAAACTGATGGTAGGATATTATCCCCGGTGACAACGTGCAAGCAAAAAGACACAAGGGAAAAAAGAAACACAGCTGTAAAAGCAAGTCCCTACAAGATGTTGGGTTGAAGATACGTATGCCCGAGTAGAACTTCTGGTGATCGATAGAAACGGCTCTGTAAGAACAAACACAAAAAAAACTCAAGGTTAGAGAACAAGACAGAAGAAAGAGAGGGGATCACAATGTCTTTGTTGAAAAAAAATTGAGGTTTAGGAAAAGGAAATGCCACATGCCCCAAAAAAAGAAAAAGAAAACAAGTACTGGCCAAATGAAAAAAAATTGTTTTCATAAAAGAGAGAGAAACCTGTATGTATGTGTAGACTGTGTTATGCTCCATGCAAGCCGATCCAAAGTCAATCAGCTTTATATTTGCAGACTGATTGCTTTATTACCCAATGAAACACATGCACAAACAAGCACAAAAAACCACCATATTCAGCTATATGAGCCTACCAAGTCCTGAACACATGAGTGTAAAGTGAGTTCAGGTACAGGTTGATTTAGTCAGACTCGACCCAAAAAATGCCATTTGTTTTATGCACCTGATACAGATGCTGCCTGGCTTAAATGTTAGAGAGAAGGTGGTTGCACCCTTGAATTCATACCTTGTCAGCAGTATGTTTTCCGGCTTCAGGTCACAATGTATCACATTGGCATCTCGCAAAAGTGTGAGAGCCTTCAACAACTGGAACACCAACAATCATGCAAGAATCAAACTCAATAACAACAGGAAACATTTCCACAGATGGGATAAAGTCATTATCCTCTGTTGTGACAATCCTGTGGACTTGGTCTCACCTGTTTTGAGAAGATCCGAACCAAGTTTAAGGAAATGCCCTTCAGTTGATTCCTCTGTAGCAGCTCAAACCTAAAATCAAACGAGGAAATACATACACAAATTACAAGCCACCACAAAAAGTATAGTTGAACTGATCATACTCAACTCCTGAACACAAAATGGGTAACAGGCCTTCAAAAGCTAGATCGGTTCACATCCAGCAATCCCAAAGGAAATGCAACAGACTATCAAGGAATTCACATGTTTGAATATCAGATTGATCATGGAAAGACAAGAACAAAAAACTCACAAGTTGTTGCCCAACAACTCAAAGACAATGCAGAGATGCCCTTGAAAGTTGAAGTGATCAAAGCTCCGAACAACATGATGCTCATCCCGTGGATCATGCTTTGTGTTGAGCTGGAATAGTCAAGTAGACAGGGTCAGACAGCCAGCAAGTTTCTTGCATCTGCTATTTGTCCCACCTCCTGATACCATGTGTAATAGTAAGTGTGGGTACCCGAACTTGGGATCTAATTTGATCATGAGCGTAACCTCAGAAGCCACAGTCAGTGCAAGAATCATGGAATGGACTAAAGGGCATAGAGCCTGTTGCTTCAGGGAATGGTCTTGCACTGAAATGATTTGAGTGTTTGGCTGTATAACAAAACTTCTATTGCAAAGAACCACAATGTACTCTCCCCTCCACTATTCCATTATCCAGAGATCCAGGATCAAATCTTCGGATCCTGAGAAAAGAGGATGGATCCATACGAGAGAGCAAATCATACCACATGAAGAATGCCAATCTCGACTTTGGCCTGTGTGTAATACGCAAGCTGATTCTTAATGATTTTGACAGCTACAGTCATGTTTGTCTCAGTTGTATAGCACCTTGCCACTTGGCCAAAGGTTCCTTGACCAACCAACTCTTTCACAACATATCTGCGTGGCAAACCCAAATCACCATATCAATTTTGTTACTGTACAATTGCCCCTTGCCACACCATGTGCCAGCTCAGAAAGCAATAATCGATAGTTCAGATCCACCTGAAGAGTGAGAAAATACTGCTTGGAGTGTTGTCAACAGACAAAAACAGTTAGGTAAAGTATGCATTCAACAAACCCAGCAGATGGTCAATGGAGTTCTGATCACAGAAACATGCATACTGCAATTCTCTAAGAACTTCTAGCTCAAACTCTTCTCACATAGCTCTGCCTGTTGTGGCTCCAGAGCAGGGCCTACCTTCGAGTACTGTTCTCATTGACCAGGACACAACCATAGTAGAGAATGAGATCATGGTTCTCATTGTCACAGCCATTGTTGAACTCTGGTACTGATGGATTTGTCAGGTAGCGCTTAGGGTTTAAGCTTTCAGAGTGTTGGAAGCTTGGGTTGCAGAGTTGGTAGGTCTCAACAATGTCCTTGGTCACTCTCACTGGCAACTGCACCCATGACAACAGACCCCCCAGAGATATGAGAGCAAATGGAGCAAAGTGAGTTTTGATTGCCAGGATTTCCAGAATCTGAGCTAGAAATGAACCGAATGAACTTTCAAATTTGACCACTGTGGTCTTCCAATCATTTAAATCAAACCATGTCAAGGTGCACTTCGCTGAACACTGCTGTACAAGCTACTAAACTGCGCAACATCAACCCAATAGATGTATAACACAAGCCAACAATGTATGAAGCTGAGCTTTCAGCAAGGCTCTCCTAGACACATAAAGCTCCAATTCACAAGGTGAGAAAGCATGAATGGAGAAGCAGAGAACCAGCATGCACCAACAAGCCTACAATGAGGTTTTAAATCTGAGATTTCTCTTCAGCATTCCACCTTCTTCTGCTAACAGAGCTTACAATGCAGCAAGAAGCTGCAGCAGCAGCATGAGGCAGATGAACATACAGCTGGATGCACTCTGAAAAGCTACATGCAGAGAACAAACCTGCATTTGTTCAGGGCTGACATCCTGCCAACTTAAAGACCTTGCAGCAAGTCAAAGAGAAGTGCCTCATGGATCTGAAGATAGGCATGCAGAAAGGAAAGGAAAACTCCAAGGCTTCCTGGCATGCTGACAAATTCCTATTCCACAAAGTTAAACTTCGTGAATGCTAGGGACTTTCAAATCAAATGAACAAAAAGCACAGAGAGAGAGCTTTGAAAGAAAAGAAGAATGGGCTGCCAAAAGGTTCTGCAGTCTGTAAAAAGCTTCAAGAATGCTACAACCCCTGATAGGACACTTTGAAAAGAGGCACCCATATCTCAGAATTGCAATCCATGCCCTCAAAAGGCAGCACTCTGTGATATGGTGTGAATAAGACTGTGTATCCATTCAAGGTGAAGAGTTGTACCGGCCGTGAGACTTGGATGCGGAGACTTCTTGGTACTCCTCCTACACCACCTCTCCCTCCTCCTCCTCCACTTGGCTGCCTCACTGTCTTAACTCCATTCCAAGGCTTGAATGCAAGTGACCGCGGAAACCAATGGGAGTGAGGGACAGGATACATTGCTCTACGATGCAAGGTTGTTGTCTCTTCATCCTCACTGCCAGAATCACCATCATCTGAAGGTGATCGCATAGGTTGCTGCTGCTGCTGCTGCTGCTGATGGTACTCTTCCCTAGACCCCATCGCAAACACCAGCAAAATTTCCCAGCCCTCCAATTTGCACTTCCTACCTCAGAGTCTTGACAACGAAACCTTCCAGTACCACAATAATCCAGACCTAAATCACATCAGAACGTCCAAAGCTCACCAATCCCCCCAAAACCCCCATCCCTGCCCCTCCTCTCCACCTTCTTCCTCGCTGCCTCCAAGAAAACCCCCAACCCACAACACACACGCACAAACAGACCACCCCACCCCGCCACGCCACACCACTGCAGCAATCCAGAATCCCTTTTGTTTCTTTCTAAAACTTCATAGGACTAGAGCTCCAGCACCCAAAATTCAACACCATCCAGTACAAAACCACTCCAAGACCATGCCCACTCCACTGCCACCTCCTCCCTCCTTCCATAAACACAACGATCATATCACAACCACCACCATCATCAGCACCTCATCATCATCCACCTCCTCCACCCGATACCTGAGTTCACCATGCCACCGAAGTCAGAAACCCTCGCATCCCCCACAAACCCCATTCTCCCCTCCCCTACCTCGCCCCCTCCCTCACCTTTACACATCTCCACAATCTACCCACAACCCAACAAGCAAAAATTCAACAAAACAACAAAACAACAACAGCTAACGCCACCACCCATCACCGCAGCTTCACATACCAAGTCTAAGAACCTCGTCGTCATCCTTCCCCTTCTCTCAAACCCCACTCCTCCTTCTCTTCCTCGTCCTTCTCCTCTGGACCTTCTTGTGTAGTAGTAGTAGTAGCAACAGTAGTAGCAGTAGTAGTTATTGTTGTTGTAGTTCTTCTTCTTCCTCTTCACACAAATCCCGTTTGCTTCCCCCATTCCGTTCACCACTTCGTCACTGCCTGCTTGATGACACCTGTACCGGTGATGTCCTTGTTGCACTCCTCCATGTCCGCGTCCCACTCCTCCTCCTCCTCGTCCTTGCCCATGACCAACTCCCGCCAACTCCGCTGTGCCCTAAAAGCAGCCATCAGCAGCAGCAGCAGCAGAGCAGCACCTCCACCACCACCACCACCACCACCACGACAACGACGACAACTACAGCAAGAGCAACACCCCACACACTCCTTCTTCTCTCACACGCACCAGCTTCCCCCACAGGCCCGCCCCGCCGACCCCCCACCCCTCCTCCCTACTATCCTACCTACCTACATGCTACCCTACTTTCCTACCGACTTCCCACCCTACAAAACCCTCCTGCTACTTACCTTACGAAACTGTCCTCCTAGGTACCTACCCTGTCCATCGCTAGCTACTACCCTAAGAAACTGTCCTCCTAGGTACCTACGCGGGCGCTCGCTACCCTAAGAAACTGGCCTATTAGGTACCTACCGTGGGCATGGCTACCCTAAGAAACTGTCCTACTAAGTACCTACCCTGGCCGTAGCTACCCTACGAAACTGTCCTCCTACCCTACGAGTCTATCCTACCCTCAAAATGCTACCCTACGAAACTGTCCTACTGCCCTACTATCCTACCCAGGGAAACTGTCCTACTAGCCTACGAAACTGTTCTACTACCCATTCTACCCGAGTGGAACTGACCTACTATCCTAGCAATCCTAGCCTACGAAACTGGGGGGAACAAGCGGTTCCACGGTGGGGCTTACGTAGCCCTAACAAATGTGATGATAAGCTTTCTTTTTTTTTTCCTTTTCAAACACGTTAATAATAACCCTGGTGAGTTAATTAATCATAGGTTAATTCTCCAAATACTTATCAACCATACACCCTAATTTCACAATTTCCAAAACATATCAACAACTATACCTAATTTAACAATAGGCAAAATTTTCCAAACCATCATATATATATATATATATATATGAACCATAAATGAGAAATCGACAATTGGTCAATTTTAGTAAAATATCATTACCATAGGTAAACTAAACTCATGGATTTACAAACAACCATAGGTCAATTAACCATAGGTCATTTTTTCCAAACATATCAACCAAGGGTTAATTAACCATAGGTCACTTTTTCCAACACATATCAACCATAGGTTAATTAACCAATGGTCAATTTTTTCAACACATATATTAATCATAAGTTAATTTGCAAACACATAAGTTTTGGTGTCTAATTATTCTGGAATTTTTTTTCTTTTTTTCCCCCCTAAGTGGGATGGGTGGTTTTTTTCTTGTTCCACTTTTGGTTCTTCCAGTTCCACTTGTGATGTGGAGTGATGAAGAGGAACACTCTAGTTAAGGGAATCAACCATGTGGGATAACCAGCCGATTACAATCCGGAACAAGCCCTAGAAAAATCCATTATCATCGGACTTAATGACATCTTACCTTCCGGAGCTCAACAAAAGTTTAGGACCCAAACCACAAATCATTTACCCTAAAATGAGCCTGTTCCACTCTAGGCGGGTATGATTAAGGGTGGGTATGATATGGGTCGAGCCCAATGTCATACCCG
>Ga0116228_10001003_pt1 | contig 22930 bp, 18 predicted proteins | sample S1TSphfallax_2_FD_89694 | JGI IMG/M metagenome (GOLD analysis project Ga0116228, IMG submission 89694) | Host-associated microbial communities from peat moss isolated from Minnesota, USA - S1T2_Fc - Sphagnum fallax MG | ecosystem: Host-associated > Plants > Peat moss > Unclassified | place...
AGAGAATACTATATGGGGGAAGGTGGTGGCTTCCTTCGAGTCCGGGCCGTGGTGAGTCTTGTGTGTCAAAGTGCCCGTGGCTTGTCCCAACACCCAAGGGTGTTCCCAAGGGTGTTCCCGAATGTGAACTAACCACTTCGTGGTTTGTTTTGGATGCAAAATCAAGCTTGATCTTCTAGTCCCTCTTCCAAGTCTAATCCTGGGACTTCTAGCACGCCCCTCTACCCCTCTATAGTGCTGGAAGTCGAAAGCGCCTTCCGAGTCCCAATTTCCGCAACTCTACATATTGAACCCTCAAGTGGGTTCAACTCGGGACTTGGGAGTGTGTCACAAATCCCACTAAGATGATAGTGGTTGACAACCTTTCGATGAATCGAAACGTGATGTTTTCCCTAAAGCTTTGGAAAAGAATAAGGTTGAGAATAGGATGGTCAACAACTTTTTGGTGATGGGTCAAGGCATCTATTAAAACATCTCATGTTAATTCCCTCGAGCATGTCATCAAAATCCTTCTTCAAGGTTGTGACCTCATAATCGACCATGGTCACATCATCTGGAAGCTCCATGGTTTCTTGAGGGGTTATCTTTTCCCCTTCCCTTTTGCGACAAACTTTTTCTTACTTGCTTGAACATTTAATGCCCCATAACTTACGAACTTCTCTTGGAGGCTAAGCTCATGGTTTTCTTTGATCACATCCTTAGATGGCAAGGTACAATATCAGGGGCATTCATTTTACTAATCATAGTCTTCAAGGTGTTCTAACGACCAATCTTTGAAGATATCCTTGCAATACATGGTGCTATCTACTTTTAGATCTCGCCAAATCCGAAGCAGATGGGGGAGCTCATCGATCACACCCTCGGGGAGCAAAACATGGTAAAAGAACCTAAGGAAAACATAAGATATGAAATCTCATCATCTTCAAGATTGAATGAATGATAATGCAATGCAAGAGAAACAAAAGAAATAGATTAAATACAAAGATGAAGGTTCAAATTCACACTTATAAAAAACTATTTTGAAGGCCTCCTTTCCTCTAGATCATTGTTCCCAGGATTTGTTATGACAAATACCATCCTTGGGCTTGAACTCCTAGAAGAAAGAAGTCTCCCAAACCTCAAGTCTCTAGTGGAAAATATATTCCTCCAATGTCATTAAGTTGTGGATCTCTTTTATCGTGAACGTACTTGAGGTCAGAGATTATGGTAGTGTACAACTTGAATGCCTTAACTTCAAGCTGCAAAAATTGAAAGTAATAAGAATAGGCAGAAAGTGGACAACATATTGAAAATGGAAAGCCATGCAAGCAAGTCTAAAGTTTTACATGGTACCAAAATGTTGCCTTGTGCAATCATTTATCGAATTGAGTGTTTGAAAAACCTTGTTTTGGGAACTTTTTAGCTTCCTTCAAAACTCTAGATTCATTCCATTGCCTCAATTAAACAACATTTTGTTCCTTGCTCACAAAAGAGTACATGAGCATCTGAGTTTTTCAATGAGCATTTTGGGTTCTGGGTTGTTATCATAATGGGCTTAAATTTCTTGCAAAAATTCAGTCCAAAGACCAGGATCACAAACAAGGAGATGTTTGTAGAATGCTGAGTAGTACATCTTTGTAGGAACATTTTCATAATAGAGTTTGACTGCCATATCTGCAACGGTTGCAAACTCCCTCTGCAAGCAAAACATGAATGCAAAAAGTTTTAATAGCATCATCCTAGGAAATAAAGTGCGACAAAGATGATACTATGTTATAAAGAGAAAGACAATTACCTTTTACATATAATAAAAAAAGGCCTATGATGTCGAAGAATGCTTGGTCTTTTTTGACTTGCTTTCACATTTCTTGAAGATGTATGTTGGCAAAACATCCTTGAATTGTTTCAAAGGTATGATTCCAAACCCCTAAATGCAAAAAAATTCGTGCACCAAGCTTGGTTTGACATGATCAAACTCAACACCCTTACACATGAATTTGAAAAATCAAACATTGGAGATAAGCAAAAAAAACATGTTCAAGAAACAATCAAAATGAGGATTTATTTGTTCAAGTCAATCGTGGCTATGAGTAACTCCACAAGCCTTTTAGAAGTGTCGAGTAAAATATAATCTATAGATATGTGCCAAGATGGATCATCACTATGCAGTTTGCTACTGTATGGCATCCAAGCCTGGATGCGATGGTTCCCATCCCACACAAAAAACATTTTGTTGGAAAAGCGCACCAAGTCTAGGTACTCCTACAACTCCTTTTCAAATTGTTCATTCTCAATGACCCAATGCTCACCCTATATTCTACTATGTAAAGAAACATTTTCCTCCTCGCCTTTCTAGTTTGTTGGAAACAAATAAAAAACCTTGTCCCCTTCATTGTATCCCATGTGAAAGGCATGCTCCATCTTCAAGATATCAATCTTGAAAGCATGTTTCACAATTGGCATGGGAACCATCCTGCATAATGGAACAACCATATGAGCCTTACACTTCGGGGAGATCTTGTACTTTTTCAAAAATCTGCCCTGTGTTGATCTTCATTTAGTTTTACACCACTCAAATTGTCCTATTGAATTATAGGTGATCATCCTCCATTTGAGTTGTGAGGCTTGAGAATTGCGAAAGAAAACAAACAAATTAGAGATTGGGAAAAAAAAAGGAGGAGGGAAGATCAAGAATTTTCTAGAAAAAAAGTCGTTGAACTTTTCTTGGTGCCAAAAGAAGAAGGCAGGTGTCATTCAACAATGAAGGCCACAGTTGAATCATAATTAAAAGGAGGGAGGTTTAGCAAGTTTTTTCTGCAATGAAGATCACACACAAGGAGGAGAGAGAAAAAAAAGAAAGTGAATTAGAGGAAGAAGAAAAGGAAGAATCTTGCAAAAAAATCTCACTGAACTACTCTTGGCATCAAGAGAAACTCAAAGAGCTTTTCCTGGAAATGGGATTGTGTATGAGGTCCAAAACATGAAGAAAAGAGGAAGATGAAAATGAAGATTATACAAGGTTGCAGAAAAAAAACATGCCAAGCTTCTCTTGGCATTAAGGGCTAATACTTTTCCATTACAATCATTGTAATAATTCCAAAGAATTCATGTTAGAGAGAACACAAGTACAATAATCAAATGCTACTTGAAGATCTATATTAGGAAGTTAATTGTTGCATACCATGTAACAATTAACTTAGTGTCCTCCACCACAATGATTCGTTGCATGCGATTACCAAAAGTAGAAATGTGAAACTCCATCTTTTTCATTTGTTTGAAGTGCCATAGTTGGTTTCCTGGATCCAAGTTTTGCCCTTCCATTGTAATTCAAGCTATAGAAAAAAAAAGTGGATTAGTAGCTCATGTTGAAAATCATATTTTGAAACAATAATTAGTGTAATACAAAGAATGCAACTCACCACATGAAAAAAAAATCTTGTAGGATCAAATGTTACTTCCATAGGTTGATCATTGTGATGTGGTCTTTTCATGATGAAAGAAACTGTTGCAGACCTAAATGGATCATTCCCATTTATTCACCATGAGTCATTGGCAAAAGCAAAATTCATCTTCACCTGTCATTCATTGACCTCTACCGTAGTGGAACTTCTTTTCAGTTTGTCGATATGAAGATGATGATAGAGCTCAATGTGTAGATGTCCAGTAATTTTGCCCTAATAATCTTGCAAATAACACAAAATTACCTTATGTAAACCGAACTTTGTATTTGTTTAAATGCCCCATTGCTTTTGTAGAAATTTTTGGCACTTGAATATGACAAATATATGTGAAATGCACATAGAGTTTTGTCTTTGATTGTAATAAATTCTAGATATATGGAGCTATGTGCTCCAAAACCAAGGATCGATTATTGAGCTATGAACTTCATCTTATGTTGCAACAGAAAAGGATTGTCAATAAAAAGAAAGTAAATTGTTCAACCACATGTGAAGAGAACATTCATTTAGAAGTTACCTCGATGTATTACCAATTGACAAATTCTAGAAGTTTTTAAGAAAACTCCATGCCAAGAAGAATGCTATGACTCAGATCACTAATTTGTTTCCTTTGTTCATCTGTATCCTTGAAAAAACTTTGTAGCAACATGCATTATGTTGCATTTAGAGTCTCCAAATCAACACCAGTTCCTTGTGGATTTTCCTGTTCAGGATGAGGAATATTATTTGAAGAACAATCATGTTGCTCAATTAATGACTCCTCAAATATCAATTGTCATTTCCCAACACCTATGATTTCTCCACCACTTTGCATGCCCTATGAATGAAACATGATGCATACAATGTGTTGTAACCCCATTTTGAGGCAAGTGTGAGGATGAAATTCACACTCCCAAAAGTGGGAACTTGGAATCCTCTGGGATTCCCGAAACATCAGAGCTCGATTACAGGGGTCAAAACACCTCTTCTTGAGGTGTTCTTTATACCGTTGGAAAGGTCTTGAAGTGTAAATGTCGAAAATGGCCTCGCATGAGCCATTCGCACATTTGAAACACAAGTTATGGTCGAAAGAAGGGCCGGGAGTCAAACTGGCAGTTTGACTCCCGACCACTAAAAGTTGGGAATCGACTCGACCCCGGTGTGTGCAGGTGGAGTGCGACACACTGTTGGAAAGCTCTTGAGGAGAGATACAAGTTTTCTTTAGACCTCATCTCAATCGGAGGTCTGAGTTGGGAGTTATGAGCCTCGGGAGTCCAAACTAGGACAATTTTGGGACTTTTCCTTGGGAGTCTTGGGACTAAAAGCCATTCGGATGTGGGTGCCATGGAGCAACGCAAAGAATATTATATGGGGGAAGGTGGTGGCTTCCCCCAAGTTTGGGCCATGGTGAATTAAGTGAGTCCGTGTTGCCCCTGACTTATCCCAACACCAAGAGTGATTCCGAATGTGAACTAACCAACTTGTTGGTTGGTTTTGATGAAGGATCGAATAACTAAATAAGTTGTCCTTCTTCCTAATCTAATCCCGGAGCTTTCAACACGCCCTTCTCACCCCCCCCTCTAATGTTGGAAGCTGGGAGCGGCACCAAATTCCAACTACCTCCGCTCTTGAACAAAGTTGGACCCTTTTTTGGGTTTAACAAGGAACTTGGGGGCGCATCACAGTGACAAATGTAAGGAATCTTGAACCTGCCATGACCTCCACCTTTAGAATCCACAAAAGTTGCAATCACATTCTTGCAAGGTAAGTGTTTTCGAGAAAACCTCATACCTAAAACATTAACACAAACTGTTTTCTTTTTTGAACATAAAATAAAATTGGATATCCATTTGCAGCTTTTACAACAATCAATATTTGCTAAGATCTCTTACTACAAAAGAGGACAAAAAAAAGTTGCATGGCACTTCACTATGAATTTTACAATGAAAAAAAATTTGGTAAACAAATTTTTGTAATGCTAAATAGGAGATTCCATACTTGTCTCATTTCATTCTTCTGCTCATAGCTTAAGATTCAACAAATTTGTTTGAGGAAACTTAACATAATAACTTTGCTTAGATTATAGGTTTGCAAGTTCCATTCAACTCATTTGCCTCTCCTTTGTGCACATGAAATCCCTGCCCCCCAAGGTTGTCTCTCGTCCCCACAAACATAACACATGTTCATGAACAACAACTCATACAACATTTCTAATTGAGTGACAAATGCAAATGCAGATTCAAATTGACACAAATTTCATATCAATTTTTTTCTCTTACACTTGATTGAAGATGCACATTTCGTTTATAGCATTATGGTTTGAAGTTGTGCCAATATAGTGCCAAGTGAATTAGCCACTCACAAGCAAGCTTCAATTGTTCTATGGAGGGAATTAAGGTATTGTGTCGAGGGATTATTATGACAAGCACAAAAACTTCCGCTATCATTCCCGAATACTAATCCCCGATTAGTTACCAATTACTAATTAACTCTCATCCACCAACCAGACATGTGATGATAACCACACAACTCTTCTACAAATGTCCCACACCCAAAAATGTCTCCAAAAAACAAAAAAACAAAAAAAATTGTATTTGACATTTTCCAACATAAGAATAATCCAAGTCTTCTTGTCCTATTGAACTACCTTCATCACCTACACAAAACTAATGTTGATACTAGCATGTATACCAGAAGATATATAAGTACATAGCTCCAACATTGGTTCATAAATTTTATGAGTGAGTTTTATGGAAATAAATTTGACTTGCAAAATTTTGAGACTTTAATTTTCTTATAAATATATGTGGGGCATGTGTTGATGGCATATGATGAATGCAAATTGCAATAAAAATGGATTATGTAAAAATCAGAGAAAACATGGCATGGATATTGTTAATGAATTGTAATTAATATCAAGGATATTCAGCTGTTTCAAGGTAGCATTATTAAATACACAATCATGACTTTTTTGTTAATTTAGGTCTTTGAAACTGTTGTTTTTAAAGGTCTTTTACAAATTTACACCATTTCTTTGTTCCTACATCCTTTTTTTCAACCTTCATGCACACATTGTCACCCCCAAATTGGTTCCAAGTTCAAGCCAAAATTGTACCTCAAATCCTTCATGGATGCAAACTCTCATCCCCTTCGGGCAAAGCCAGCAAAAGGGAAATAAAACATGAGAAAAAAGCAATAGCCAAACCCTGTAGACCTGACTACCATTAAGAATAGGAGAGGCAGTAATTTCATAATTTTATCACTCTCCTTTGCATTTATATCACATTCTCTCCTTTGCAATGCATTTGCTTCCTCTGTACCTTCAAGATCTAATTACTCTTGTGCAAGCCCATTGTGAGCAACTTTGGAAGAATTGCTTCATGAGTCCAATGAGAAAGAAATAAAGCATCTCTATGAATAGCACAATTTGAACTAAAATCCCAAGAACAAATTCTGTGTTTGCAAGAAAAGTCTCAGTTCAAAGACAAATTTTAACAATGATGGAATAGTCTTACCCAGAGATCTGCCCACAGGCTGGTGCCTAACTTTGGGGCAATCACAGTGATGTTCAAGGTGTGTTTAGCAAAAGGGAAAACATCACTGGACCATCCCACTACCACCCACACATCACCTGCACTCATTGCCTTCCTGTACTCTACATCATCAAACACCTGCTTTTGCAATGAAGGAAATCGCTCTTTCACAACTTCTCTGCCTCCATGGACTTCTTTGTCAAAAAAAAATATATTGTAGGAAGCCCCTAGAGACTTAAGAATAACACCCACTACCTCCCTCAGATAATCCACCATAGCAACTTTCCTAGCTAGCTCTGGTCTAAATAGGTCTTTCCAGTCCTGCACAACATGACCAAGAAATCATAACAGAGAAGTTGCAAGAACTTGGCAGTACTAAAAGACAGAACGAGATAGAATGAAGAGGAGGCAAAGATAATCGAGTCAGGCACAAGATTAACCTTGATGGGTGGAATACCATTTCTTTCAAGCTTATCCCTTCTGTAAGCAATAAAAAAATTGCCCCATCTATATGGAACACCCCAAATTGGACCTTTTGGATCAATCATACCCTCCACATCCCTTTGTAGAAGAGTCTGAGAACAATAGGCCAGCCCCCAAATTGGAACCATTAATGCAGAAGCAGGACAAGTTCAACAGGAGCTCAAACTCCACTTGATAGAATACAAAGCTCCATAAAAAGGAATTATCAAAACCACACCTTCCACTTCGAATCTAGCCTTTGGAACCACTCAAACTGCTCAGCATTCATAATTGGCTCAATAAAGCCCATTTACACTGCTGTGGCCAGCCACGAGTCCCCAACAGTTACCAAGTCAGCTATCATTGCTAATTAAGGTGTAAGGTTTCACTTTTCCATGGAGGCTGCTATCTGCCAAAATGTCACTCAGACTTCCCTTAAACTCCACAGCCAACTTTGTCTGCCAATCATTCTTTCCCTGCTACATCAAAAAATCTTGCAGCACAAGGTGGCATTCAAATGGAATTCAACAAAATAAAGGCAACAGACAGAAACACAGCATCAAAACTTTTACAAGAACAGACGAAGTAATTGCATGCATGACACTTGGGCAACCCACCTTGAGCCAGATAGGAGGCACTGAGCCATGAAGACCCACAATTCATAGTGGCACAGTTAAAGCATATGGCTGTGACTTCCATTCCTCATACATGAGCTCCTCTTCTATTACCCCTGTCCTCACCACCCTCATCTACTCCATGGTACAACCAACAAGTAATATACAGAGAACATTATTATGTTCAAAGACAGACACAGAGAAACAAAAGTCCTACATGGTGTTACCAGAAAGCTCAAAGAGGCTTACAAACTTCATGGATTGTTCAAAGAGGATTACAAGCTCAATGGGTTTTTAAAGAATCCAAGAAATCTCCACAAAGAAATAGATAAAAGTACCAATTTGAACATCTCCATTTCCAGACAACCCCAATGCAACAGCAGCAACAGCAATTCTGAGTTCTCTATCCTCATCAAGATCTTCCAGCTCCTTGAGGGGAGGAAACTGATCATCTCCATCTTCATCATCCTCATCAGTGAATTCTTCCTTACCATTGAACTCTTCAACTTGGGTTCCTTCTCTTGTTGCACTCCTGTTCCCATCCTCATTCTCCATAGTCTCATGTTGCAATGCTGGACTGCCCTGATCACCTCCATGCTTACCACCACCCTCTTTTGCTGTTGCTTGTGGTTCCTTGTCACCTCTGTCCTTTTCCACACCTTCCATAGATGGCACTTTTGAAATTCTTACTGAGTTTAAACTGGCTCCTCCTCTTTCCTTTTCCTTCAATATGTCCTAGATACTACAGAGGAAACACATGCAAAACAATGCAGAGGTTTTCCTTTTGAAGAAAGCTTCAAACCGAAGATTGATGCAAAAGCAACACCAACTCCCACACCTAGAAATTGTAACTTTGCAATTCCTTGACCAAACAGTTCCTTTTCTTCAAACCCTACCGCATTCCTCTTACCATCTTCAATGCAAGAGCTTGTCTTTGCCGTTGCATGGCGCTGAAACAAAGACGACGTTGTTGTTGTTGTTGTTGTTGTGATGAGATCATTAGCTTCATAAGCTTTTGCAAGCACTACTTCTGTTTCCTTGGTCTCAGCACCATGATGATGGGAAGAAGAGGAAAAAGAAGAAGAAAACTTTTCTTCTTCAAAGCTTTTCTCGCTGTTGGAAGAAGAGATTGTCATGGCTGACACTGAATACAAAGATTTGCAAGGGAAACCTTCGCATTGATGACGATGATTCAAGCTCAAGTCTGAGAAAACCGCTAGTGTGCATGAACAACATTTTCGTTCTGTTGTTGCTTTTTAAGACTCGAAAGTCGTTGTAAGCACATGACGGAATCCATTTCCCTGGAGCAGCAATAGAAGCTGTTCCTTCTTCTCTCCACAGGGATGACGTAGCTGTTTGCAGATTTGACATGGAGTTCAAAAGAGGAGGGGGTTCTCTCTCTCTCTCTCTCAAGAATCGCAACAAGATAAGAGCTTCGAGAGACAAAGTTTTCTGAGCTCTAGGGATGCAAATCCTAGCATGCAAAAACACAAGCACAAACGTTCCTTCACAAGATGATTCAAACCTTCAATCTGCTCTAGATACAACAACTCTTGAGACCTCCAACAGTAGCTTCTTTCTTCAAGCTCCTTTACGAGACAACAACCGTTGTGAAAGATTTCAACAGCAACAGCAACAACATCTCCATTTTGAGCATCGATCTCTAAAGGCTTGCTGGATCCGGATTTTCGCACCGTTGCCGTTGTTGTCAAGTGAGAACATGCGCACACAACGGACGGAGGCGGAAGAAGAGAAGTGTGCGCGATTGCCATGAAAAGTTAATCCTTTTTACATAACACAACACAAAGAGCTTCTTCTAGAAGAACTCAAAGAACTTTTCTTCTACAAGAGGGCACAAAATGCACTCAAAAATGGGAAGGAGCATTAGAATGGGGATTCGCTCAAGTAATCTCCTTTCCTTACCAATGCCCAATTGCAATATGCTCAATTGGAAGGATTCTGCATGTGTGTGGGGAAGAGGGGAAACTCTTGCACATCTTCTAAACACAAAAACGTATGAAGATCCAAAATATTACTTTTATTTTGTCTCTATGAGCTTGCAGACATGCCACACAAGTTACATGCTGATCAAATCTTGTCGATGATTTGGTGCACTTCAGTTTTTATTGCAATTGTGGAACGCACAATGCATGCTTGGTCGTACCCACATTTGCCATCTTCTGAAGGACAAGGATCCGATCAAAATGCAACTGTGAAACAAAACAAATTGGCCAAGCACATGAAGGTCGCTACTGCTAAGTGTTTTTCTTCACATACAAGTGAGTGTCAAAGCACATTGAGAATTTTGCACTTATGATCTTTGTTGAAAGTTCTTTGTCACTTTCATTAGCTTTCATGTCCTTTATTTATGCTTTGTTGGCAAAGAATTGTAAATGACATATTTTCAACATCTAATTTTGTCACCACATGGCCTCACATGTCAACTCTTCCTGCTAAAGCTGGGGAGCTTGCATCACTCTAAGCAAAAGTCACAAGCGTTATTGGTCAAACCTTTTCATCTATAATAGGTTAGTTATAGCTTACATGGTTTGCTATGTTGTGCAGATTGGGATGAAGACATTTGAAAGATTTGATCTTGATTACCTCATGCAACAATATGAGAAGAAGTTCATAGAATCGAAAGAGGAGATCTTTGCATGTATACTTTTGCATTTCGGTGGTGACAAAGTTTAGGTTGTTTTTGCATCATCACTACTATTTTGCAACAAACATCATTGATTTTGTCATCTTTTAGGTATAATTTGTTGGATTTAATGATCAAAATTCTTGTTATCACTATTGGGGCAAGTGTTGACCAATTCAGATAATTGATTAATATTTTCACTAAATCATTGTTTGTGGCTTGTTTAGGGGGAGAGACCGGTTGATAGCAAACCTTTTGATGGGAAATGCACAAGTGACAAAAAAGGTTGTAACCAAAAGAAAAGGGCAGAAATACCATCTACCAATTACAAATATTTATTTTGGCGACAATGTTTGTAATTCATTTCTTGCCAAATCAACTATGTCAAAACCTTAGCCTTGGATTTGCGACCAAGGCGAGGGCTTGCAAGGTTGTGGGCCGAGAGGGAAGCCAAGGGAGTCACACTTCATGCTTTTAGAAGTGTAAAAAAATGTGAGGGAATGAACTCACACACTCCCAAAGGAATTCCCACTTTGGTAGTTGGAATCTTGGTGGACTTTCAAATCTCCAGGGAGTCAAAACCCAATGGGTTGGGGAATTCTTTATACTAAAATGGGCTCGCATGACCCATTTGGACATTTGAAACACAAGTTATGGCCAAAAGAAAGGTCGGGAATCAAATTACCAACTTGACTCCTTGACTCCTGACCACTAAAGGTTGGGAATCATTCTTATTTCTTTGTGTGAAGGTGGTGTGCGACATATTGTTGAAAAGCTCTCAACGAGGGTTACAACTTTGCTTTAGACCTCATCTCAATCGAAGGTCTGCATGCAAAGTTATGGGCCCCCAAAGTCGCAAGAGTCCCAATTGTGGGAATTTCGGGATTCCCATTTGGGAGTTCTAGAACAAAATGACATTTGGGTGTTGGTCCTATGACTAGCCACATAATATACTATAAGGGGGAAGGTGGTGGCTTCCCCCAAGTTCGGGCTATGATGAGTTTTGTGAGTTCGAGTTTGCCCTTGCCTTGTCCTAGTAACAAAAGTGCTTCAACTATGCACTAACCAACTTGTTGTTTGGTTTTGTGCAGGTCCGTGTGAATGATTAAGTGCTTGTCATTCTTCCTAGTCTTATCCTGGAGCTCCAACATGCCCTTCTACCCCCAAAGTGCTACGAGCCAAGGAACGTGTCCCCAACTCCTTGCTTTTATGTTGTTTTCACTTCAGACTCACATTTGAGTCTATCAAGGAGCTTGGGAGCACATCACATTTCTTGCCAAACCAATAGTGTCACAACACCTTGGTTTTACAATCCTACCGTATGTGATTATCCATATGATGAAAATTTTCAAACTGTACATACATATCAGCCTTTCCTAAATGGTTACAGTAGTAGCCTTCAATTGTTGTTAGGAACAAATTCACATATTGTGAATGCATGAATCAATGGGGTCTAGCTTGAAGTCAATGCTCTCAATGTTCAATTGTTTTGTTATGAACTGTTAATCCATCCCACTACCACATGAATTAATGCAAAGAAATGTTTGGTCTAGCTTTAGAAACAAATCGACTTATGGGTATGAACCACAACTAAACTAGACATGCCAAGTTGACTTACAACTACTTAAGAAAAATAAAATTTTGTGCAGAATATGGATCTATGGATACTTATTATAATCTTTCCCATTTTGTTCTTCTTTCACCCACGTTTTGTCCAACCCCAGGATACCCATTAAGGTTTTTGGCTCTCACTCATAAGTATGCACTACTCACTAGAGTTCAAGAAAGGTTCCACCATATTCCTCTGCAAATGCACTTCTCTACATGCTTTTAATTCTATAGCTCAAACTTCCTTTAGGTGTCATCAGCCCTTAGCATCAACCCCTTATAAATCTTAACTCTAGCAAGAACACAAAGCTTGCCATGATGTAATCATTGGCACAATAGAAATCAAATAACAATTGTAGATTTTTGCAAGCTCTTACTTATACACAAACTACAACAGTTTCAACAAAAAAATAGACCTATCCTTCTTTGCCCTCAAACTCCTCTTCTTATATTCATCCAATCGCATCCTACCTTCCATCTCCCTTGCATGCTTGCATTGCCCTTGGCCACCCATCATTTGCTGCAAACCTATTTCCTACAACCACTAACAAACAATGATGATATAAACTTTATAGCCTACATGAAAAAATTTGATAGCCGCTCAAGACAAAACCAAAAACCTAAAATGAAGTGGTGTTCACATTAGAGAGATTCCAAGTGACTTCTTGTCTAATCACAAGGCTATTGTATAAAAATGGATGCAACAAGAATTTTTTTTCAAACTCGTCACAAATTATTCTCCCACTACTATGGGAGAAAGTAGTTGACTATAACATGTATGTTGACATGCATACTCCAAATTTTAGTGGCGTTGAATTCTCCATTGCTATCATTAGGGGTAGATATATTTGAGAAATAAGTTAATAATATGGTTGAATTCCTTTACCAAAAATAAGGTAGTGAAAGGGTGGGAACAAGAATTGATTTGCATTAACATTTAGAAGTGGCATTTATGGCCACTTCAAATGGCCTCTAGTATATTTTTCATTTGTAATTTCATTTTCAATTTTGAGCATGTGTTTGATTTGTATGTGTTCATAGTTTTGCAACATTCAAATTGTATTTTTCATTTACAAAGAATTCTAATTCATATATTTTTAATAATTAATTAAATAATTAATTGTGATAATGAAAATTTTCATATTAATATCACACGAATATTATGTCTAAAGAAACATCACAATTAATGTTTCGTGGTTTTTTTTGTTATAGTTTATGCATAATTTTTGTATTGAAGATACGTGTTTTCATCATACAAAAACTTTACTCAACATCTATGTGTAAACTAAATATCATTTTCAGTTGCAACTTTTTAATACAATTATCATATGAATTCAATACGTGTTTTAGTTGTACGAAATCTATGCATTAGTAGTATGAACCCATGAAAAAACAGATTAGATGCAACTTTCATTATTAAATTGTTGCAGGCTAAATTTGTGATGAAGTACTTAAAGTGTCAAAAGACAATCCATCATGAATTGAAAATATTTGAAATTGACACATGAGGATGAAAAATTTGACACACATGGATGAATTTGTATTTATTTTTGTCAAATCATTTTTTTTCATGAAAAATTGTCGAATTTTCAAATATTACTTTTTGAACACAAAACCTTACTTTTCAAATATATATATATGGCTGAAAAGTGTTGAACCTACTATTTTGGTACAATATTACATGTCCATGATATTTATGTTAACTTCCACATTATTGCGTGTAAGAAACATTAACTTCATAGAAAGTAATATAGATATCATGGACAAGTCTTTAGCTGTTCAAATCCATGTGTTTATACAATACCTTCATCTTTTTGAATGACGCCTTTTAATGGCCATATTCAATCTAGGAAAAAATTGGGTTCTAAGGTTTTGACTTATTCTTAAAATGGGATATGTACCATAGTTAGGAACAACTTAAAAGATTTTTACAATGGTATAATTGTGGGTCATGGGTATTTCAACTCATGTTAAAAAATTTCATCCAAGAATTATCCATTTATATCACAATTCATGTTAATTTTTTTCATCCAAAATTATCCATATTTCAAATCATGTTAATTTTTTTCATCCAAAAATTACCCATTTACATTTTAACTTGTATTAAAAAAATTCATCCAAAAATTTACCCATATTTCAACTCATGTTAAAATTTCTATCCAAGAATTACCCATATTTTGAAGCACAAATTTTGAGAATCAACATTTTGTTAAACAAAATGCACAAGTAATGTGCAAGAACCTTGCTTATAAATGATTACTACACATTGAACTTTTACTCGAGTGCATTCAAGATAATTTAAAAAAAAATTGACCACCAAATCCAACAATTTCATGACCTGACTTCAAGCCTACACACAATGTTATTATATTAAACATTAAAAATAATGGTCCCTTTCTACCATTTCCATTGGTCCTTTAAAATTTTCAAAAACCTACAAAATTTTGTTACAAATTTAATTATTAGTTTTATAAATTCAAAAAATTCAAACCACCAAATTCAACATTTCATTGGCCATAACATTTTTTTTTCACAGCCACACATAAGCCTATTCAATACCCTTTACATTTTTGATATATTAATATTATAACCTTTGTTTGTATACAAACACAATTTTAAAAGCCTTAATTTTTTTAATGTTCATGCAATAAGTAGTAACTTGATTAAAAAATCACAAGGACTTAAATACCTCTAGATGGTGGGATCTAGTTGCATGTTCAGCTCAAACAATCTTATCATATATAATATTGACCCCACTACATCAACAAAATACACATATGTTTACACCTTCTTATTCCAAGTCTAATTTTATATATGGCAAAAACATAATGGTCCTTTTTCTTCCCAATATTATAAAAACCCAACACTTAAAATCAATAGAAACCAAAGAGAACCTACTTGGAATCCAAAGAAACCAAAAGAAGTGGGCAAGGAATGTAGTTGCAAACACACTAACTCTTCTTTATGTGTGACACCCAATGTGAACCATGGAGTTGAAAAATAGAAAATGGCATTGTTTTGGTTTCAAAAACAACCTTTTTTGCACAACACAAGCCCAAGCGAGTAATCAATATGGCAACTTGTCTTGTGGGAAACCGAAACAATTACCAATGTGAGTCAATATATTGACAAAACTCTAATGTATAACCTATTACTAGTCTTGGTATCAAAAAATCAACATGCATGGTAGGGATTTGAGGTAATAAGTGTTTCATACTAATATTTGCTTGGTATAAAAATTTGAAAATGAGTTCCATACGAATTTTGGTCTAATGTGAAATAAAATATTTTTGATACCAACTTCATATTAAGACCATACAAATTTCGATATTAGGTATATATCTACTTCATATTAATTAACAATTAGTTGTAGACCTTAATAAAAATATTAGCCTAGTATGAAACTTTTTTTAAATGTTAAATACGAAAATTAAGATAATATTAATATTAAATTGGTAAATAGTTTTCGAAAGTATTCAAAAGTTACCCACCCAACATATTGAGGATCCCACAATATTGGTGTTTATTATTAAGTTTATTAATTTGTTGGAGTCCAAAGTGATTTTTTTTTGTTTGTGGGGAATTTGGTATTTTGAATATGTACCCACAATCAGGTAGAGGCACCCAAAATTGTTGTATGTAATAGTTTCCTTTGACCACTTGGTGTGACAAACAAATGGAATGTATTATATTAACAAAATTTAATGTCACTTAAGGCACAATTTTTTGTATTAACTAGGTCAATAAATGATTTCATACATAATAACTTTTCATACTTATGATAAGAATTAAAAACTAATACAACTTTGAATTTGAAAAGGATTGTAAATGCACAAAGACTATTGACAATGGGAAGATAACAAGTTTGGGATGTTGTATTCCACTTGACACAAATGGTTGTCAATAATTTACCCACACAAGGATGATTTGTTAAGTCAAATTCTTTGATTGCATAAGAAGGTGAAATGATGGGTGCACTTCATCTTTTAAAAAATCAAGAATGAAAAAGAGTTCTTGTGTTGGTGGAGAAGGGGCCAAAAACAAACTTGGGTCAACACAAGGACAAGGGATCAATTGATGCCAACATTGGCAATTATTGTATTTGTTTTGAATGGTCCAAGTTGGCACATTGGAGATGGTCAAATTTGCAAAGTTTAGATTGAGAAGTTCAACCAAGTTCATTCTTAAATTGAACTTGTTAGAAAAACACCAAAAACAAAAGATAAATATAAAACAAAATGTGAATTTTCAATGGATGCATTATAATCTTGTTGCATCGATCATCCAAATGTTGTAAAATTATGTGTGATCCATGTAAAGACCATGGAAGCATACCAATTATGGTAGAACATGCATGTTTAAATAAATGTTCAAAAGTTGTTATGACCGTGAATTGAATTCATGACCAAGGATAAGGTGTGAAAATGGGAGCAAGTTGGGAAAGTGTTTTGAAATTAAACCATTTTCAAAAATGTAAGAAAGTGAAAGCAAGGGAGTCCAAACAATTGTAAGTGATAAAAACACTTTGAGACTTGTAAACATTCACAAGTCTTGAATCTTTGAAATAAAAGTGCATGTATTAAAGTTGATGAAAAATGAACCCCCAATATACCATTGAAAAGGTCTAAAACATAAACATAAGAAATGGGCTCACATTTTTCATTTGGAATTGTGAATTATGGGTTATGCCCAAAATAATGGTCAAGAATAAAATTAAAAAATTGACCCTTAAACACTAAAACCCAAGAAATGTGGATCAAATAGCTTTCAAATTATGCATGTGATACAAATTGGAAAAGTCTTTTCAAGGGATATAATTTTTCCTTTGAAAGTTTTTCAATTGGAGCTTACATGTGGGAATTATGAATTTGCAAAGTTGTAGGACTCATAACTTGGTCAAAATTGAAAAAATTCAAGAATCCTTCTCAAGAATCTTATGAAATTTTGCCACTTTAATGCAACCCCAACTATCAATCAAAAAATGTGTTATAGGAAAGGAGGTAGTGGCTCCTATCCAAGTCCAATCTATGGTGTGTGTTATGAGTTTAGTTTATATGTGCACCATTTTGGCTTTAACTCGCATTAACCACCTTTTTCCTAGTTTGTGAAATTTGATCTCACCTTGAATATCCACTTTTGAGTTTGCCATAATCCCATCTCAAAGCTCTCACCTCTATTTTTATCTTGGGAGCTAGGGAATCTACCTCAAATTTTCATTTCGTTGTAAACTTAAAAATTGACATGTTTTCTTAACAAGTTATTTTACCCAAATTATACCACTTGAAAAACCTAGAGGTGCATTGAATACCACAACATGTCACCCAATCCACATCAACCTTTCATAATTGAAAGAATTTGCAAAGGGGCTAGCTCAATTTTGAATCCCACCAACATCTTATGACATTTAAATGAACACAAGTGAAATCAACGTGGGCATTCATGTGCATCACGAGTGTAGTTGATCAGTTTAGTACATTGCATAATGATTTCTCACATGACAAGATCATGTTGCATTTGTTACCAAACAATTTTTCAATTGTATAAATTGGGTGTGTGATTGGGTGGAGGCTTTGAGGTTTGGGGAGGCAATTGAACCTATTCTTGTATGGATTTAAGATGGAAGACAAAATGGAAGGACAACAAAGGTTTAATGTACCAAATGTTTCCAAACCATTCTTGAAAATTTCCTTAAGTGGTTCCTAGTGGTACTGCCCAATCATACTTTCACCTTGACATTAGGGTCAATCATGTTTTTAAAAACCTTCCTAAAATGTGCCATGGTTGACGAATCCACAAAATAACCAATGTTGATATCTTTGGTCCATATGTGGCAAACTTGTGTACAAAATGTGTTTTTGATTTTGAAGTTTACAATTGTTCCTTTGCCATTCTTTGGGGAGATTGAATTAATATTTTCTTTCCATACATGTAAAATAGTTTCGGCACCTTTATTGTTACATCCATGTGACCAAGGGTCTTGATTATTTTGAGGATCAAATCTAAGATCCTTTTAGAAAAATTAATTATGAGAAATCTTGTTCACAAAAACTTCATTGCCCTACAATTATGTGTTTGTTGCAACTAATGTGCAATTATTTTGCATTTGTTCATGGAAATATGGGTCATTTAAAAATAAAATGACGCATTAAAAATTCACAAGTTTTATTATAATTTCATACTAGTTGCAAAATGGACCCCTATATAATTTGAATACATGTATATGATTATGGTCAATATATTTTGATTTTGTGGGCAAGTTGCACAAGCCTCATTAGAAACAATTACCTTGCAATTATGTATGGCTTTGACATGTAAAATCATGTGATGTGTATACACATTGACACTATTGCAATGATTAACTAGCATACTAAAAAAAATTGTAGTTAATTATCAACTATGTTGTTCTATGTGATACAATTATTTATGCAACAAGTTTCACTCTATGGAGACTATTGTTCCATTATTGTATGATATAATTCAATTGTGGTATGACTAGTTATCAACTTTGTTGCACCACAAAATAGATATCACATCACATACAAACTATATAATTAATTGAAAGTGTAGTCATAAATTGAGATTGAATAATGTGTACATTGTGTTATCAATGTCATCATCTTGTACATTTAATTCCTTCATAATTAATTTCAATTTCTTTTGGCTTAAATTATGATAAAATGTGTTTGTTGAGACTGGAATGCCATGCAATTAAATGTCCATTAAAATTGATGTATAATTAAATATCGATTATCCATAAAAATTTGCGTGGGATATGCAAAGGCATGTGACACATTGCTATAGTTCTTAATAGATCATGGGATCCACATTCATGATTATTACGAACTCTTGCCTAATGTCAAAAAAATATAAACGATGAATAGAGAGATGATTATTCTTTTTAATTTTAAGTTTGTTGGTTTTTTGCAAGATAACTAGGAGACATGTTACACAATATTCTTTTGCATTTTTTGCTCTTAGTTCAAATAATGAAATGTTCAAATTACTTTTTAAAAGAATTCATTTAATAGCATGGAATGAAAGACATTTGATTTTTTTGTTTGGATAAATCATTGTTTCTTTCTTTATTTATTTATTAAAAACATCAAAGTCTTATTATTAATGATTGTGTGAAATTATAATAACTTGTAATTTTTTGGTGTAATAAATAAAAATATTGAAGTTCAACACCCATTATTCACATAAGCTAATATCATTATTTATTCCTGTGCATAAGAATATTATGTTGTGTTGGTGGGCAAGTTGACCATGAACTAGTAAATTTAAATAATATCATGTAATCCTTAATTATCAATGATTGTTGAAAGTTCTTATTGTTTCTTAGATAGTGAAACTATTATATTTAATTAGTTTCAAAAGGGGGAAGTGGCACTACCTTGCCACCTCACTTGAAAATAAATTTAAAAGAAGATTAAAATGCACTATTAGAATTCGAGGTTTTTTAAATCAACATTTCTAGTAAAAAAGAACCCCAAAGTGACAAGGGTTAAAAAAACCTTTTGGTCATCCAAACAAAATCAATTTTAACAATCTTCTTTTGACTAAGTGGGTTTTTTTAACCAACCCTAGGGTTGTACTCTTGATTGGTAAATTTGACTAGTAGTATTTTGGACCACTAGTCAAATAGAACACATTTGAGATGTTTTTCCGATTGCATGTGTCATATTTTGATTCATTGATCATTGGTCAAATTGGCATAGTGATCATTTGACCACTAGTCAAAATGTTAGTTTGAATGTAATTGTTTATTTAAACACACATGTCACACAATGATGTGATGAATTACGCCATGTGTCATCATGATATTGATGAAAGAGTGGTTAATTCAACATGGTTCATTTGACTAGTAATAATAAATATTCATCAAGGACAATAAGGACTCCATGCGACATATCTTGATAGGTTTGGATGAAGTTTAGTTGAAAATTAGAATAGGTTTGAGGAAGGTTTGGAGTAGGTTCGCGTTAGGGTTGGAATAGCCTTGGTGCAAGTTTAGATTAATGTTGGATTAAACTTGGAGTTGGCTTGGGAGTGGCTTGGATTAACTTCAGGTTAGGCTTGAGACTGGTTTGGTTTAGGTTTGGGTTGGGCTTGGGGGTGGTTCAAATTAGGTTATGTTTAGGTTTGGGCTAGGTTTGGGTTGGGTTTGGGCTAGGGTTGGATTAATTTCAGAGGAGGTATAGGAAATAAATAAATTGATGACATGTGTCACAACAATGACCAATAAATGAATGTCACATGTCATTTGTTTGCTACATTTGCTGGATTTCTATGACTATATAAAGTGGTTGAATTGACCACATATAGTCAAATTGAATATGGTCTTATAAACTAAGTTTGGACATTTCAAATAACTTGATATTTGCTTTATTTGACACTTTCCAATATGAAAGCCATGTCTTTAAATTGTTTCTCTTGTCCTAGGGGCTAATAATTTCCACCAACCAATTTTAAATGTGGATATAGGGTTTAGAATTTATTTGACTAGTAAAGGTGTATACAAGAATGCAAAAAAAAAACATTTTGCAATTATTATTTGTCTAAGAAAGGTAGCCAAAAACTTTCCAAAAACATACAAATATTAAACCCAAGCATATTTAAATGATTATAGGGAGATATGTAAAAAAATAATTACAAAAATGGCAGCCCGATGTCTTGCTACAAAATCATTGCAAAATGATAGGAAGTAGTTCAAATGACTCGCCGTAAAAGAACATATCTTCCTAGCCTATGCACATGGACCATCAATGTACATGAATACTTGGATAGAAGTAGTTCACTATTTGCCCAACATCCTTTATGTACCACATGAGAACATAATTATCTAAGGCTCTCAAAATCTTTGGTGGTAATCGACTTGGAAATGGCACTTTAGTTGTTGGGTTTTGAATATGTCTAAAGGCTACTGTACACCTCCCAGGTTCAATATCCTCTTCATGGTATTTCTCACATGCCTAGTTAATAAAAAATCTCGAGCCTTAAGGGATTCCTGAATTTAGATCCATAAGGTCAACATTAATCCTTGATTTCAATCTAGCATGTAACCATGCCACCTAGAAGTAGTTTTTAAACTTGTGGGTGTTGATTAAAATGTATAGAAACCAAACATAATTTATTCCAACCATTCAACATTAGCCACAATGTGGTGGAATTATGGCGATTGTTTCAACTTACTTGTGACTCTGAAAATCTTAGCTTGTGGCTAAGGGATCCTTGGATTGTCCCTTCTGACTAGCTCGTGACCTATTAGTCCCAATCACATCCAATGGTACTATTAGAACTCACCACAATTTTATCACTTGAATGAAAAAACCAAACAACAAAATGGTGTTCACGACTTTTGAGAAATCATTTTAATACATCTTCCTATAATTTCAGTTAGACTTCTAAGTATGAAACTGTCATTCTACTTGTACATGGTTATACTTGTGCCTTTGACGCCCTCAATCAGTGAAAGGGCGTTAACATGTGTCAAGTTATAATCAAACCAAGTGAATAGCCTTGGGAAGTATAGAAAATGCATTTGCACTTCTATAGTAGCCTTCTTGGAGGGAGACTTCCGCTTATGTTGCCTCTATCCGCTTGCACAGGGCTACCCTTGACAAAGGGTCCATTCTTAACACTTGCGACTTCAACAATCACTTTAGAATGGTCCATGACCCTTCCAGCCCCCTACACACAATAGGGTGTTCATGTTAACTCATGTTGTAGCAAAGGACCATGTGACTAATTTGAAGTACACACATTACTACCACATAACTAATTTGCCTTGATGAGAATCATCAGCTTAAATAAATTTCTTACTTGTTCATGGTTGCCATCAACCAAGGATACTTGTTGAGCATTTACATTTTCAGAAATTGGTTTGGATACACCCATGGCATTCCCTTCATCCTATGCACAAGGTAAGAAATTAGAGAATTCATGATTAATACGAATGAAAATTCCAATTAAAATGGAGCCCAATCTATGATCATTGTTAACCCCATTCCACAATCCAACCTTTCAACACTTTTATAGTTCAACAATTTAATAATCTAGCTATTTATAATAGCCATTGATAAATCTAGTTACATTGACTCAAACAAAATATTTGCCGACACAAAATCTCCCAAAGCAAAGGAATTTTGTCCTTATCCTCTAGTATGCCATTAGGTTCCAACATTAATGTATGTTCTTAAAAGGACAATCACTTCAAATTGTGGGGACTGTTGGGAATCCTAACCATTTCACCTATGTGGGTTTCCAACTACAACTTATTGTTGTCCATCACAATTTTCATCTAGTGCTAAATAATGTCCCAGATTGTGACATTTACACAAGTACATTTAGATTTTGGGAAAAGAACTTATAATTCAAAATGTAGGGATAAACTAGTTGGTCCCTTCTGGGACCTGGAGTGGAGGTAGGCCTAATGCTGTCTTTTATTGACTACGTCGGTCTCTCTCTCAAGTAGAGTAGCACTGAACCTGCAGCACTAACTTGTCGGTCTCTCTCTCAAGTAGAGTAGCGCTGCTCCTGCAGCACTAACTTAAACGTTGTCAGCTTGGGTCACTAGAGAGAGTCGACACAGACAGAGCGGATGATGATATTACACTCTTCCTCTGTAATATTACCTAGTTCATTAGCTATTAA
>Ga0116228_10001004_pt1 | contig 22924 bp, 11 predicted proteins | sample S1TSphfallax_2_FD_89694 | JGI IMG/M metagenome (GOLD analysis project Ga0116228, IMG submission 89694) | Host-associated microbial communities from peat moss isolated from Minnesota, USA - S1T2_Fc - Sphagnum fallax MG | ecosystem: Host-associated > Plants > Peat moss > Unclassified | place...
AAGGTGAATCAAATGGAAAAAATGCATAATTATCCAACTCCCTTATATGGAATATTGTTCAAATTTAGGGAAAGGAAAACCTATCAAAATAAACATATAAATATATCTATATACAATGCATGATCGCTAAAGTAATAATTAATAATTTAGACATTTGTGTGTTTGAAAAGGTTTGTTGTCTTCACGTGGTTTGAACAACTATTGGCCTATCACAAAGTCAAAACATAGTGATGTGGATAAATTATGACACACAACCCTATATAATTGTTTATATTTATGTTGTGTCATATTATCGATCAACATTGTACTAGTAGTGTACATTCTAGGCAAACCTGATGTTCATGTCGCACACGAAGGAAAACACCACTAATTGCAGCAACACAAATGTTCACTGAAAAATAACTCCCAATGATAATCAAAAAGATGAAATATATTCCTGGCACAAAACAAAATCAAATTTTAAACAAAAAAATCTTGCAAATTCGTACAAAAAAATGGCATTTCGTACATTAGTTAATAACTAACAAAATTAAACATGTTAGTCAAGTATAATGACCAAAAAAAACTATATAGTGGAAAAATGCAACCATATCACACATACAAATTCAATTGCAATTTTATTTTATTTTCTGGAGCTTTGGTATGTTCAACCAATCACAAATAGTCTCATTTCAAGTTTTGTGAAATTTTTTTTTTTAATGCCAACAATGATTTCAACTAATATTATAAAGGGGATGATGTGTGTTGGTAAGTTGTTTTTTATCTTATTCTAAAAAGTCATGTTTTATGTGATTACTAAATTAAACTATTTTATTCCTAATTTTTTTCTCAAAATAGAATTATCCTAATATTAGAATTGGTAATGCATGTAAATATATTGTGTGCTTGAATGTCAAACATGATCACTAGCCAAGATAACCACATCTCACACAAATATAACATCTAGATTGTAAAATTTTGAAATTTTCATGACAATTGAATACAAATGTAACTTAAAAAAATATCAAACTCAAGATAAAACCAATGTTTTTGAATTAGGTTTTTCAAACCGTAATTAAATTTGAAGACACATGTTATTGGAATGTAAACCAAGACGTTAATTGATAGATTTAGAAAAAAAGATATATGAAATGTATCTACCATGATCTTAGCATAATTTTCTTTATGTAATTGTGCTAGGAATTAAATGGTTTAGGTTATTAAGTATCAAATCTGAATATGTACGTGCAAGATTGCCCCCTGCATCAGCAGTGCTATACATAACCAAAGACCATCCTTCAAGTGTGATGACCTATTATTACAAAGTATATCACGTGTTAGATTTCCAACTACACAAGACATACTTGAATGTGTCTTCCACGTTTCAAATTTTTAATTTACTTTCATCTAATGTTTGATATATTAATATTTGCATTGTTGAAAATAAACTTTGGTTACAAAACCAACTAATTCAATTACAATGCTAAACATGTTTATTGCTTTGGGTTAAAATCATGATATACAATTTTCCAATTTAAGATGTTATTGGCTTAATGCCAATGGCATTTGGTTGCATCGTGATAGGAAGTAATTTGTAGTTGATTCATTTTGTGTCATTTTCATAGGAATGTTAATTATTATGCTATTGACATTGGATGTTCTTCAACTTGTAGTGTTTATGATTGATTGTACTTGATTTGATGCAAAGAAATCACACAAATGTTGGCCTTGACCAATTAATCAATTTTTATTCATATACATCAAGTAGTTTTTAGTAAACTCAATATGTTGAATGTCAATTTCAAATGTTACATTCATGTTGTTATGATTGAAGTTGGCTTGCAATTTTCTTTAAATATCATGTCCAAAACAAGATCAATTAAAAGATATTTTGAAATACATTAAACCAATTTTATAAATACTAAATACGTGTAAAATGCAAAAAAATATGATCAAGAAAATTAAGGTTGCCTTGTTACATTTTTTGAAATTATTTTTGACATTATATAGTATGAATAAATGATATGCCTCAAAAAATGCACAAGTTTGTAATTGTTCCATAGTTGTCATAATTTGAATGATGCATATAAATGTTGGAAAAGGTTGTTAAATATAAGTTGCATATTAACAAACCTGAAATATAGTCAAAATAGCATATGCAAAGTTATCAAAATTTGTTGCTCCCCAATTCGGGTTACCAAAAGTCTACAATTAAAAAAATAAAGATAGTATTAATGCATGGTATACTCAACATTAATTAAGTTATCCAACTTATAGTTTAAATTTGTGACTACCTAAGAAGGTATTCAACCCATATTATGTTGATAAAATTTAAATTGAGGGAAAATGCAATAATCTAGAGCTATGTTTTCAATTTAATGTAAAAAGAACCAAGTTACATTAAATGCGTTAAATCAACCAAAGTTTTTGTCACTCGTTACAACTAATGAACTTGATCGTGAAATCCCCCTCCCTATTTTGTAAGTATTGTCTCATTTGAGACGTGGGCTTTAGTTGTTTTATCAATGCTAAGTTGCAAGGTCACTAATATTCCCAAGATGACTTCTAGCCTAAAAATTTTAGGAACTCAAAATCCATTTGGGTTCAATTTACTCCCAACAATTAGGTTGCACTTTATTTGTTCCAAGCAAACATAATTCATCCATAATAGGATCATTGTGTCTTTTTATATATCTTTTTATATATCTATCAAATTCAAATCCCTTTTCATTCCTTGAATCATAATCTATGCCAAGTACAATATGACTAGATATTATATTATATAATATGTAAATTATGGTTCACAACCTTTTTTTACTCTCAAAAATTTGCCCAAAAAAATGGTTTCTTTTGTTGAAAATGAAGTGACTTTGAAGGCATCCTTGTTGTGTGAGATTTTTTGTTTACCAAACATAGAATTAAAGGATGAGGATGCACATGAATAACATGCAATCATTTTTCCATAACTATACCAATTTCTTAAAATTCATGTAAAATTGAATAATATTTTCAATTACCAAATTGCAGTTTTGAAGCCCTGGTGATTGTGTCCAAGTCGTAGAATCATTATCACAAGATTTTTCAACACCATTGACACCACAAAATTCATTAAGATATGAGGGTTGGTTATCTGCTCTTCGTGCACACCTTTGCAAAAGACCAAATCAATTACGATAACACTAGATGGATTATTTGGGTAAAAATAACATTTAAAAAGTTTATCTTGTATTAGTAAATTGTGTGCATGTACTAATATAAATAAGATGCATGAAAGATTAATTAATTTTATATATTTCTCAAAATTAATGGAGTTTGGTAATTTAATGTCCAAAATTTTTATTGAAAATATACATTAATTGGAAAAAAATTCAATTTCAACATTAACTCAAATTACTCACCTTGCTTTCAATAGACCACCAAAAGTATGAACACCCACAAGTGCATAAAATGCAAGGATAATTGCAATAAAAAGAAGGACATTGGCTAAAGGAGCAAAAGCCCCTTGGATTGCATCCATAATAGCCTACAAGAACAAAATGTGCACAATAATATATATGTTATAAAGTTAACAAGCATTTTAAAAGAAGAATATTAAATACACGATATCAATAATTATCATGCATGTGGATTCTTGCAAGAAATAATATATGTCTTGAAAGTATCGGATGTTTACAAATTAGAATATCATCAATTTTGATTTTGAAAACCTATTTCTTAGTTGAAAGTGACATGATCATTTATAATATGAGCTTGATTGTTTTAAATTATCATAGGGTATATGGATGATGGACAACATTCAACTCAAGACAACGGTTTCATGATCTTCATTAATGTAAAACACTAATTTTGTTAAAGTGTATGATCAAATACAATAGCTCAAGTTTGAGCATTTCAATTCTTTTTTTCTTATAGGTTCCTTACAATGACATTTGTGATAAATGCAAATTTACGTAATGCTAGCAAGGCTCGAAATGTTCGAAAAATTGCAAATCGAAAAAACCCATCTTCACCATAACTTCGTTTATAAATGTGAACCCTATGAAAAAACCAATTAAAAATGAGTTAAAATTTTTACTAATTCGAACAAGACAACACAAGGTTGAAAATTTTGTACGTAGGATCATAGGTGTTCTATATAAGTTGTGATTCTACCAAGTTAGGTATGTGTTTTGTGATTCTTTTGCAACCCAAGTCTCAAAAATCTAAAAGCAATATGATAAGTTTAATACCAAGAGTCGATGACAATAATGAAATCAAGCTTATTGTAGTTGTTTTGTAGATATGAAGTAGGCCCTTTAACAAAACCCAAGATGACAATTCTTACAAGACACTCCATTCTGAATCAACATTAGGGTATTCAAAATCAAGATCATGAGCATGAAGTTTGACTTAAGCATTTATTAACACATGTTAAGATAACAATAAAAAATCAATTTATAATACAATCATAAACCTAAGGTCACAAAAACATGTCATTTATGTCATCTTTTTTTTTTTTTGTCTTCAATGATCCACTTTCAATTCTGGTGTTCCTTGGAAATGTTACATGATGAAAGGAAATAAATTTTGGGATTCTTACGTGTAGATTAATGTGATTATGATGTCTACTACATTGAGGATACTTTTGTCCACAATTATTCCTTTCTGTGTACTTATGAGAATAAGTACAAGCAAATGACAAATTATTATTAAAAATAAAACATATTCAGCCTTTCTGCATGTAAGTAAAGGAAATCATGTATCAAAATTATTTTACATAAAAATAATATCAAGATGTTGGTTACGTACTTTGCAATAATGTACATATGTTTAGAAATGATTTTATTAATATGAACATGTTATATTAATGGGTTGAATAGTCTAGAAGCTATAAATGGAAAAATAGTTTATTTGATGGACTTATTCATATGTTGTTCAATAATATTTCATCCTTGTTCTAAAAGCTTGAAAAAAAGAAAAAAAGCATTATGATGCAAAACAAAGGGATTATGATTGTGAATATTCATATCCACCTTATATGGCTAAGTTGATAAATGTAAAAGCTAACTTCTCATGCCATGCACATATATTGCAAGGGCTTGTGAAATTAAGATAATATGACAAAATTTGAATGGTTAGAAAAATGAATATATTTATAGATTTCAAACTCATAACTTCACAAAACTTATATGTATTCAACCATTTTATGATATGAAACCTTTTGAGAACTATATTTTTGAGGAAAAAATATATTGTAACCTAATAGTGGACTTCTTTTTTTCCAAAATTAACTTTTGACATAGTGGTGCATAACTTATTATGTATGTAGATGTATATTTATGAAAAAAAATTGGTTTATGAAAACATTTACATAATTGTTTATGACCATGTTAATTTTTCATATAATCTATGGACCAAACATGGTAGGATACTGAGTATATACTTTCTTAAACAATAACTTTCGCATTGGGTGATCAACTTTGAAAAACCCTAATGAAACCCCAGCCAAATCTGCTCCGGGCCCTAAGCTACTATGTTTTTCCCATCGTCGTAATACCTACAATCATTACATGAACATGAATTGTCCAAACTTCATAAACAATTTTAGTGAGTTATGAAATTCAATATGGTGGAGGTGTTTTGCCAAAAAATATATAAGGTTTTTGAATAGACTTGCAACTACATTAGATAACATCTATTTTGATAAAGTAAAAAATTGTAAGACAATATTTTATCAAAAGGTATTCCTTGATAAGATAAGTTTAATAATGAATTTTTGGTATGCCATTATTGATTGCAAGTTGATAGGTTTGACATTATTTTCAAAGCTCTATTTTTTCCCTACAACTTGTTCAATAGTTTTATGTATTAACTCCACAAAAAATGTGTGACCTACATTTTTGACATGATCAATGATTATGAACATGGAATTTGGAGGCCATTGATTCATTGTATGTGAATTCCCATGATCTAAGAATGTAACTAGTTAGTTGGTGAATCCATAACCTAATGAACATTAGTAATTTAACTAAAAACTTGGGAAAGAAAATTGATATCTTCATTTTCAAATTTAAACATTATATCTTTTTACATAACAACAAATATATTCATTAAGATCTTGATTAGTAGTCAAATGGTGTGAGTTGAACACATTTTTGCCATGAATGGAAGAGTCACCATTATCATATAAAACTTTTTTAAATATTGAAAAGTGTTCTTCCATTAGTCTAAGTTTAGATGGACATAATTTTTCATTGTGTTAAGAACTTTACTCCATTAAAAAATATAATTAATATGGGTTAAATTTTGAAGAATTAAATTTTAAAACATTTATTGTGTTTAAACAAATCATGTAACAATAAAAATAAAAAATCAATAGTGATTGTATTAAAGAGGCATACCAAAAGTTTTTTAATGGTCAAATATGCATTTTTCCATCGTCTAGCAGCAATGCTATCGTTAATTCCAATAAAAATACCACTATTTGCATTAGCAATTGCATTCAAGGCATTTTGCAACTTGGCTTGTTGCACCTTTGCATTGGATTCCAGTTTCCCTTGTTCATCAACAATACCTTCATCTAATGAGTCCTCCCAAGTTGGATTCATTGTTGAAAAATTTGGATCATCCTCTGGATCTTGTGACCTATGTGCCCTCCAACATATAATGGTAATGACTTCATTAACAATCCACATATGTATCGATTATATTTCATTAACATTGAGTTGATTGTACTTTGAACACATAGTTTTGTTTTAAGCCTCCCATAAATTAACTATTTGAACTCCTCTCTTATGTCCAAAAATACATATAACCCAATTAAACAACTTGAATTATATATCAAACTCTATACAAACTATGGACATTGCCACCCTATTCCTTATAATCAAAGTTTACTTGAAGTTGTCATGATTAACAACCTTTTTCTTTACATTGTAAGAATGGCATATGGTATTTCCTTCTTTGAAGGCAACTCCAATATTATCTTTGGATGATGACACTAGTTGTCCAATGTTGTTTTCATTTGAGTATAATGTTTGTCTTGGAAGTTCATTTGAAATTCAAAATGGATATAACTATAGGCTATTATATGGATATATATCAAATTGAAGAAACATGTATATTGTCATTCCCATGTTATTAAATGGTTTTTCAAGTTAAAGGGAAAAGGGTTTCATTTTGGAATTGGTTATTTTGATCTTCATAATAGAAGTAGCATGGTTACCCAACCCTTTATCAATGTTTGACACCCCAAGTACCAACAAGTTTTGATGATTAATTAATCAATGACCCCTTTTTAAATAAGTTGGTTATAATGCATAACATTCAATGTGGATTTATGGTGAATCAAACTCACAATCAATTATAGTGTAATCATTACGTATGTCCCAACCACATTATCTATTGATTCACAAAAATCCTAAGACCAATTTATAAGGCCAATGACTTAACATTGTTGATGATATTATTGCATGACATATTACATGCTTTTCCAAGTTCAACGCAAAAGTGTGCATAAAGTTTGATGCATGGTTCATTTCATGTAATTTGATAGCAAGTTTGAAGCTACAAACATCTTATTTCATACTATAAGATCAAAACAATCAATTTGAAATCTTGGAAATTGAGCGTCACCTTGTAGTGTTCACTTCATTGAATTAATATTTAGGATATGTTAAGTGTTACATAAAACACAACTATAGTGGCATCATTGGTAAAATAATTAATTAATTAGTGTCAATAATTCTAGGGTTGCAACCTTAGGTGAATATTAGGCAATTATAATTCCCCAATTTGAAAAGGAATCAATAGGAGTTAGGGTGAATTTTTTTTTACCTTATTTATTCATTACACTTTGCATTTTTGTGTGTTATGAATTTGAATCCAAGGGAATTAGGTTGTCACCTTGTGATTGATTCGATGGCTTCAATTGCAGTCAATGATATGCGACGTAAAAATCCTTCTTTATTTTCACTTCCACCAAAAATTGATAAATAAGGTGTTGAAGTTTCTTGTTCATCGTCAACATCATCAATGAATGATGCCATTTGCAAATTTTGTTCTTTATTCAGCTCACCAAACATGGATGTTTTCCTTGAAGGCCCTTTTTTATCGATTTCAAAAATTTGATGAGTTTCTTCATTTGTTTCCAAACCTCTCCAATCTCTTGTATCAATCTCTTCTTTTACATTTTCAATGGTTGTAGGATCATGGAAAACTTCATTAACAATTGATGGTTCATCTATGATTGTTTCATGTAAACCATTGTAAGAGACATCATCAAAAGGCCATTGAGAAGGGGTTTCATTATTTGTCATTTCCATGTTATCTCCAACATTGGGAGTGATCTTTTCATGGGTTAGGGTGTTCATATATTCACCTTCTACATCAAGATTTGAAGGATGACCAACTTGATCATCATGCAAAGATGTTTCATCAATTGATGGAATAATATTAATGTGAAGTGATGTTCGTGTTGCAATCAGAGTGGAAGGCCCACCTTCTTCATTTTCAATTGTTTGCATTTCAACTTGATTTATGTTTTGAATCATTTCTTCAATTTTCAAGGGTGGAACCAATTCTTTAGTGGAAATCAAAATATCATCAATAGTGTGAAGAGTAGGAAGATTTTCTTTAGCAAAATCAAAAGGTGTGTTTACCAAAATAATAGGTGAAGTTACATTTTCTTCAATACTTTGGGGAAATATGTTGCCAACTTCAACATTTGAAGGTCCAACTTCTTCAATTGTGATAATTTGATTTTCGAGGATAGATGACATTTCCTCTTTTTGTTCATCTTTATCCAAATTAACTTTTCCATTAAATCCAATGCTTGTTTCTTTAACAATTTTCACTTGTTTACTTGCGTCTAACACCATAGTATCTATATTGGGGAAAGAAGATTCACCTTCTTCAACCATCATCATTTTATCTTCAAGGGTTGAAGATATTTCATTAGTTTGTTTACCCATGTCAACATTATCTTTTCCACTAGCTTCAATGTTAGTCTTTTCAACATTTTGATCTTCTTTATTTGTGACTAATACCATATTATTTGTATTGGAAAAAGAAGATATGTCTTCATCAACCATGATCATTTTCTCTTCACTTATTTGTTTATCTTCAATGTTAGAAATATTTTCTTCCCCAATATCCTTAAGTTGATCATTCTTGTTCAATGCCATATTTGGGCCAAAAAAAACCTTTTAAACACCTTCTTTGTTGCACTTCCACCAAAAGTTTGTGGTTTGTTCACCAAAAGCTTCCCTTGATCATTTGTTTGTCTATCACATTGTCACAAAGATTTCCCCATATTTGCACCAAAAAACATTTAACACTTTCCTTCTCACTACTTTACCAAAAGGTTGATAATGTAATAATCACCAAAGCTTTCCTTGATCACATTTTGTTTTTTGTTCACATCAAAAATAGGTTTAACACTTTTTAAAAAAAACTAAATCTTTGACTTACATGTGTGGGTTTTGTAAGTTTAAATTGAAACCCCAAATACTTCAATTCCTCATTTGAACATTTTGTATTTGTTTATCAATAAGACCTATTGAATGAAACATATTTTAGAATCATGGAATTTTTTTATAATAAAATCTAATTGTTTATACAATCACAATGTGTAAATGTAATTATTTTGTAAGTTGTGAAGTAGATTGTGAAGTAAGGAGGTTTAGATTATCAATTATCATGAAGTCTTTGCATTTAAAGTTCATATGTTAATGATATTACATACAATTGTAGAATATATGGTTTCAAATGTTTTGTAAAGTTTGATTTGCAATCTTAAGTGAAAGTTGTAACTTCAACAATGATTAGCAAGGAACTTGGGGACATTGAAGCAAGGAAATGCGGTGAATTCCATGTGATCCTCATCGAATCAAATTTGATTCAACAAAAAAAATTCAATATATAACAGATTCAACAAATTGTTTGTGACACCTAAAAATTGATCAACAAACCTTGAAGGTGTTAGTGGCAACATTAATCACCAACTTCTCACCAAGATGCACACATCAAACACCCAATTCAAATTTCAAGTACATTTCATTTAGTACACATACACAATTGCATATTGATACACAAAATTGTGTACATAGGTAGGGTATTAGACTGAACGGGATCATTGTTGATTTTGCTTAGACATGGATTCACTGAAGTAAGAATGGATGTCCTAAAGTAGGGTGAAACAATGATTTGTCAAACATTTAAGTTTTAATCATAATTTGGATTTAGTTACAAATTGACAATTCATAATCAATACAAAGTTAATTACATTAAGTATTCATGGTTCATATGTTTTATCAATAATCTTGTTTAGCATATACATGCTATAAATGTGATATAGTTGAGCAAAATCAATAATTGATGATTTTTAAAAAATGACAAAATTGTAATACCTAATTAAACTAAATGTTACAATGAAATTACTGACCATTATCCCTTGTGCATGCCAACCTTTTGGAGGCATGCTCTAACCAGAACTCTTTCATTATATTTACCACTTCATGGGTTTCTAGTTGACATCATTCATCAACACAAACATCCATCCACAAGCAATTGAGAAAGTGAGAATACAAGCAATTTGATGTTCAAGAGACAATGGACAAGGAGTTAATGATTTAACAATAGCCTCACTGCAACTACTCATTCACATATTGTTCATTTTCTCAGATCACATAACAATAGCCTCACTACAACTATTCATTCACATATTGTTCATTTTCTTAGATCACATACAATTCATGTGATAACTACAAAGACACAAGCAAAACATCCACACACACAATCCCTTCTACCATAATTTCACAAATTTCTTTCCCTTACATTATTGTATAGAGTTAGTTTTTTTGTCAAACCTTCAAGGCATGACATTGACACACCATCCTCATTCATACCTTTTCACTTACATTGTCAACACTCACAGACAATTCTACCCATCTTGAATGCCATATGAAATCTTTGCTTCATTTTCCGACTAACAGGAACACTTCAGCATTGCATAAGAGTCTTAATTTGAGCTGTTATTATTCTGAGGACCATCATAGAACCATCCCCAGTAAAGGAAAATTAATCTTAGTATCTGGGGAATCATCTGAATGTTGTTGTGAAGGAAAAGTTGTATAACCTTAAAGGTTACACAATGTTGAATCCCATTCCAATACGGGTTTGCCAAAACTCTATTGGACTGCAATTTCCTCTTGGCTTTTATGCACAACCTTTGTCAGACTGCTATGGTTCACAGTGGTTGGTGGAAAATAAGAATCCATAGACAGTAAGCAGATGAGCAAGAAACAATAAGCTGCTGTAAATAAAGCATCTTCACCCCCAAATGTGAGATAAAGTTACAATTGGGCTTAAATGGGCTACCATAAATCAAATAGGCCCCTCTCAACAATTTGCTCTACTCTGCTACACAACTGGATCTTTATCAGACCTTACATTGGGAACATATCTGTCCACGGATGAATTTGGTTCCAAATTGAAACTAAGGAGCATCATAGGTTTGCAGATTAGGGTCAGAATGCATGGTAAGGGTCTTAGCAGTTGCTTTTCAGAACTTTCAATGTTATGGAGTTTAAAAGATGCAAGTCTGTCCTTGTATATCGTACTTACTGCCCTGGACTAGGTGAATATTGAGCTATTTGCACCTGTGTTGGCTGCACTAATTTACTCTGCTTCCGGCACCAGATAATGTAGTCATCAACAATACCTTGGAGAAGCGCACCCTCCATTGCACCAATGATGCGATCAAGAATCTCATCCCCAACAGACATTGCAATACCCTCCGGGATCAAAGAAAAGGGCGCAGGAAGATCAACCCCAAGGCTTAGGTTCACAGAACCCACAAAGTTGCACATGTGGGGTACTTGCTTTGGGCCCATTGGCCCTGGCAACACCCCAAGCTCACCTTGTAGAGAAAAAAGCAGGTCTGGAATTTTAATGCTTTCTGGAAGCCCTATTGTATCCAGTCTCAGTTTATTTGAGAACAAGCGGAGCATCCCCTTTTCATAGGTCACCCTGCAGCATGACAACGAACTTGAATATAGCTTTGCACAGACCAACTTTTTAGGGTCGGAAGATTTTTTCAGGCAAAAGAACTGTCTGCAATTTTGCAGAGAAAATCCACAATAGCACTGTGAAGGTAGATGCTATGTTAGTTCAGGCCCAATAAATACAAATATATCATGAATGAGTGCAGTCATAACCTTGTGAGTGTCACTAACAAAGTATCAGAGCATCACCTTGATCATGAATTGCACTGATGAGCTGCTCTTACTCCCCATTACTTCATGATCCCAGCAATAGGTGTACATAAGAATATAATAATCTGATCAAAGTTTTGGGCAAACATAATTCTAAAAGAATCTGCATCCTGAGTCTCTGTCAAGTTTCTGGAAGCAACCAGAGACTCAGTTTATGGTCTAAGCTAGCACTGAAACAACATGGCTAACCAAAAACGATGGAAATAAGTACCCTCATTCAAGCTGCAATGAGTTTTTGAGGGTAACATTCATTTCATTTTAGCCTGCCACTGTACACACAAACAAAAAACACTGGACATTTTGTCAACAAGGAAAAGAGGAATTCAAGAGGAAGGCTGGAGCATGCCGGGAAAGCAATTAGGATGGTTTGAATCTAGGGCTCACCTTAGTTCAACACAGGGTGTGGCTGACAAAGAGAAGAAAGTCACAGGCCGCAGGCGTGATTGCCATTTGGAATCCCCCAAATATTTGATCCGAGCTGAATCAGGAAATGTGACTCGCACCACTCTCTCTGTCTCCTTGAGGTAATTCGAAGCTGGCACTGACCTCTCCCGAAAAGGAATTTTCACCTCTCGTCTCGCCTTGAACTTTACTATATTTGCCCGCACTGGACCCCTTGTAAAGAGCTTGGCAGGTTTTGAATCTATAGACAAGAAATGATTTGTTCCAGGTACAAATAATCCTTTTGAAGAAGTGGAAGCATAAAATTCATTCAAGGGAAGGCTTGTGAATTCTGAACCGCCAAGTCTCCTGGAGACCATTGAGGGAAAGGAAAGCCCTCCTGGTAAGCATTGTGCTGGTCCTGCCATTTTTACCAACATGTTGTGACAATGGCCTTTTCAACCAATTGTCTGATTGCAGACCTCGCAGCTTTCAACACCATTGACTAACAAATATGTGATCTTCAGAAAACCCTGTAAGCACAGATGACTGGGGGAGGGTTTTAGAACATAAAACAAACCCTTCTGTTAAGGTCACATCTTTGCCTGCATATGCTGATGCATGGAGAAGCACAATTCTTCACAGAAAAACCGGCCAACAACATAGTTCTTCGGCACAAGACTTGCAGATGTTTGAATTTCACCAAAACAAAGTGCTATTTTCTCCGTCCAGATATGTCTAAACGATAGGCAGGTACTCCAATTTATTATGACATATCTTTATGTCCTCAAACGTGTAGAATTCATCACAGCATGATCATAATTGCTAGTTCAAAGAAGCATGCACATGTCCCGGAGAAAAAGGGAATTCTCTGCTGCATGCGAAGCCAAAAAACACACGACACTGAAGAAAGATCGCAGGGAAGACCGAAAAGAAACGTACCAGCAGCTGCCGTCGGAGCTCTCCCCTTCTTCGTGAGGATGATGACTTCTTCAAGATGCCCAAAAAGGACCCAAAAAAAGATCTTCACAAATCTTGCAAATTCAGCGCATTTTTTCCACTTCCCTTGAACTCCGACTTTTGAAACACGAATTGCACGTGACCAAAAACAAAATAAACCACACCACAATCTCTTTCTTCTGTTGCAGTGATTCTCTCTCCCTCATACTCTCTCTCTCTCTCTCTTCCTTCGATCTTCTCTCCAATGGGGGTTGGAGGAGATGATCTCTGGAACCCTAAACTTGTCTCTTTCTTATCCAGACAAGAAAATCTCCTCATGCAAATTTCTTCATCCATAAGGAGACCCCCTGGCAACTCATAATCTCACGTTTCTTTCCTTGACTTCCCTTGCGGGGTCGGATGTGTCTGGAACCCTAGACTCGTTAAGAACACGACAAACGCTCCTCACGGATGTCTTACATCCATAAGGACGCCCCTATCTGTTGATAATCTACCCTTTCCTCATTGCCTAAACCCTAAATTATGGGCCGCAGCAGAGGCTCCAGGAGGAAGAGCATTGACAACATTTGCTCCTGCAGTGAAATCTTACAATCTTACACTGCACTTGTCGTCTCATTGAAGAGATTCAAGCAACACAAATTCCACAAGAAGCTTGCCACAAGCTTTTACTTTGTTTTCTTTTTCCCTCCCGCACTTAGGTTTTCCTGAAGAAGCTCAATGCTTGTTCTCATCTCAAAAGACACTCAAATGGCTGCTACATGAATCCAAGAAGAGGTTGTCAAAGTTGTTGTTGCACCTGCAGTCAAAAGGTACTCCAAAGCTTGTACCTCATTAATTGCCTGTCCTCGATGAAAGAGACTCACGTAGCTGGAATAGGAGGACCTTGTCAAAGTTCAGGTGCTGTTACTGATCTAAGATCTTTGAGGAATACTGTACCCATGCTTGATTTTACAGAAGAGATCCACACAGAAGAAGAAGAAGCAGAAGCAGAAGCAGAATGGCCAACTTGGGTTGCCACAAAGATCTCTAAGCAGATTCATTCACTATGAATGTGCAAGTTGATGTTGAAAATGGTACTTGCATTTTGTGCTACTTCTTTTAGGTTTTATGCATCTATTCTCCACTCATCATCAATCAATCTGAGTTTGGCTACCAAACAAGCATAACCATGAAATTGTGGGATTACTTTCAGTTACTAGAGTAAGACGTACTTGAAGGACCCAGCAAAATAATTTGTAAGCAATTAAATGTGTTGGCTCTTACTTGTATGCTGGGTGGTTCAAACACAATTGGTTGTCCCTTGTGACAGATTGGTCAAACTGAAGCATGGAAGCAAAAGGGTACATATATGCATGACAATCCACTGCTTCAAGACAAATGACAATCCATTTACATTGTGAGTTCGCACTGCAAATATTGACCTTTTACTTGAATAATTTGGTTTCCTTTTCCCCATTCTATATATACATAATAAAACTGTATGCTTATGCTTCACAAACAATAATCATTGAACATGTAAACCATGATTAACTTGTAGTTAAAGATGCATTGTCACATTGCAACCTAAGTCTGAAATACGATCCAACAGCAACTGTTCCACAACTAATTCCTTTGCCCTAACCTAAGGTTTGCACTCTTTGCTTTAGCAAGTCCAAATGTATGCTCCAATTTCATGCATGGTTGGATTTGTATGGTGCCACACCCAAACATGTACAAATTTCCAAAGTTTTATATATACTAGGATGCAACTTGTTCAATTAGTATTGGGTTTGCTGTGAGCACTTTGGTGGGATGTTGGTTGTTGATTCCTCCACCAAACCCTTCAAATGCATGTGCATCATTTGATTGCTCAATTGTTATGTTGTCACAAAGTACTTGTTGATTTGTGCTCTCTTTATGAAACTTTGTTGCATGAGTAAATTGTTGAATTGGCAATGTTTTGTGTGGGACGTGGAAATTGTTATTGAAATTGCAATTTTCAGTTTCTGATTGTCAATTCTTGTGCAGATTCTGAGGCATTTGGAACAACATTCAACTTTTTCTAGAATGCAACATCATGAACAAACATCAATTAAGGGGAGTGCTAAATTATTCATCAAATAAAAGAATTCCAACCCATGAAATGAATTGAGCATCTTTGCTTGTTTACCATCTAGATTGCATGGCTTGCATATGAGTTTTAAAATTACACTTTGTGATGTATACTTGTATGTTCCTTATGATGGGATTCTATGATATAGTTGACATATTGTATCAAATTGGATTTCGAAAACTTTGAACCAAATTATTTCATCATGTGAGGTGAGAAAGCTTTACAAATTTAAGATGTTATCTAAAAGATTTGAGAGGAAAGTTCATGATTTGGCTTTTCAAATCAAACTTGTAAAAACATCCATAGCGTTTAACTTGTTTGTGTATGATTAACACAATAAAAAACATGTGTTGTAACATTGTGTCAAGAAACCTAAAAAGTAAGATCATCTAAAGATCACTTTAGAACATAAGCAATCAAGAAAAGATCTTGATGAATATTACAATTTTTGGTGGAACATAGGAAAGGTGTTATACATCCACTTTTTGAAGTTTGGTGCAATTATGTCAATACCAAAGGATGAACTAATTCAAGTTGGTGAAGAGCTTGGGGAATCCAGTGGAGAAATTGTTCGTGATGTTGTGAAGATACAAACCAATGAAGATATAACATTTATGAACCCTAAGACTGAAATGATCACGGGTGAAGGTGGACCTTCTCTTCCCAATGCAATTCTGTCAATACAAAAGGATGAAGATATTCAGATAGGTGAAGAGCTTAGGGAATCTAGTGGAGAAAATGTTTGTGATGTTGTGGAGATACAAGGCAATGAAGATGTAACTTTTGTAGATCCTAAGATCAAAATGATCATGGGCAAAGAAGTTACACCTTCTTTTCCCCATGCAAGTGCATCAATACACAAGAATCAAGAGATTCAAATAGGTGAAGACATTAAGGAAGGTAGTGAAAAATGTTTTTGATGTGGTGGAGACAGGAACCAATGAAGACCTAACATTTCAAAACCCTAATATCAAAATGATTATGGGTCAAGAAGTTGAACCTTTTCTTCCTAATACAAGTATGTCAATACAAAGGAATGAAGAGCTTCAAATAGGTGAAGAGCTTAAGGAAGCCAATGGAGAAAATGTTGATGATGTTGTAGATATACGAACCAATGAAAATATATCATTTCTAGACCTTGAAAACAAATTGATCATTGATGAAGAAATTGGACTTGCTCTTCCTATTACAAATATTATGTTATTAGACGAGAATACGCAAAATGTTGAAAATGTTGATATAGAAGCTATTGGGAGACATATTATTGTCGAAAAAGATGGACAAATTAATGAAACATCTTCAATGTTCAAAGACAACATGATTGTGGTTGAAGAAGTTGAATCTTCCATCCTTGATAATACTAACTTGGTTCCCCGTGTGATTGAAGAACATGTGTTACACACCCAATTCGACTATAATAATACAAAGCCTTCTACTCTTAATGATGTTGATTATCCTTTAGTTGCAACTCAAGAAATAATATCTTCCAAGAAAATAGAAACAATGCCCCAAAATTCAAATCAAGTTGAAATGGATACAATGCAAAAGGAAGAACTTTCCATTCCTATTGCAAGGAGTTCATTTTTACAAACCAATATTATTCCATCCATCTTTCAAATGCCCTTGCATGTTCCAATAAACAATTTTTCAAGTAATGATGTACAACACATGCCTACACAAACTAGTGATATTTCATTTATTAATGGAGAGGTTGAGATTCCTCCTACCAATGAAAACCAAAGTCAATTTCTTGATGTTCCAATCCAAGATATTAATGAAAAGATGAATCTTAATGTTGGACATGCAATGGAAATGACATATGATGGGACATTTCCTAAATTGCCTTGTAGTGATATTCCTTCTAATGTTCCATTTGATACAATTCTTGGGGAAACACCATCACAAAGAACATGGATTATTTCTGAAGGTGTTCATGATCCAAAGACTACTAAGGATACAAACTTGGAAATTGATTCAAGAAATTGGAAAGGTTTGGAAAAAAATGGTCTAATTGATGAAACTCCAAATATTAATGGCAAAGGATCTTCACGGCACACATCTGTGATGAATATTGAACAACACTTGCAAAGGGCATCATTTATTGATGACATAAAAAATGATTATGGAAAATCCACAAAACACACATCATCTTTTAGTGGAGTTGAAAAAAAAGGGCTTTTACATCGAGTATCATTAACAACAATCGAAGTCATTGAATCGATCACAAGGTATAAAATTCTTCCATAAGTTTGAGTCTTATATGTAAAATGATGCAAAACATGCCAATTTAACTCAAGACTAAATATTTCTTCACACCTTTGCAATAAGGCATATGTTTTCACCTAGTGCTAAAGCCTTGAATACCATTTTAAAAAAAGTGAATGATTGATTTGGTGACATTATAATTATGGTTTGGTTGGTAAATGTAATTAATAATATTTAACATGATTCAATAATCCGTTGAACCAACCTTCAATGGTATATGCTAATGAGACATCAAGCCAATAACCCATGAGGTTGGGACCCATAGCATTCTTAAACAAGGGTTGTAGGTTAAATTTAACATTACATAATGCTAGAGTCACATATTATAGCCAACCCAACTTTGGTAGGCCATTAAAAAAATATGGATTATCAATGTTGAACATTGAAATGTCAAGCAACATACACATCCAAAATGGAGGTCATGAACCTTTGTGGTGAAGGACTTGGTCATGTTTCGTCAACAATTTAATTATATCCTTGTTTTTGTTAATGACCATATTGCAATATATTTAAAGTTTACACATAAATTCATTTGACCTTTGATGTTAATCACCTTAAGTTGAAAACAACAATATGATTGATGACCTCACAAAATAACAACATTATTAAGAAACATACAAATATTTCCAAAATAATTCTACACATATACGTACAATAATACATGGAAAATTCTTTCAATCCTCTTGGTTCCAATGAAAATGACTTTTGAAATTTTGAAATGGTAAATTATGTAAAATTTTAGAAGTTGTAGTTTATTTATATATTTTCCATAAAAACGGGAACATACATATTCAACTAATGGATAGTTTAGGTATCATCACAAGTCATACAAGCAAATCTTTTATTGATTATGTGAAAAGAAAATCTTGTTTCACAAAAAAAAATTACATGTATACAAGAGGTTTTTGAATTGTTAACTAAAAGTCAATGTCCATGTTTGTTTGAGGTGTGTACATAGGTCACAAGATCCAGAGGATGATCCAAATTTTTCGAAGATGAACCCATCATGGGAAGACTCATTAGAACAAAATGCAATTGAAGGACAAGGGCAACTAGAATCAAATGCAAATCTTCAACAAGTGAAGTTGCAAAATGCTTTGGATACAATGGCAAATGCAAGTGGTGGTATAGTTATTTATGATAGTGACTCTATTGCTACAAAACGATGGAAAAATGCCTTTTTGACAATAAAAAAACTTTTGGTATTTTCCTCCTTGTATCAAGACTGATTTTACATACAATGAATCCATAACTAAAGCAAGTAGGTAAAAGACAACAAAAAATTAATTTTAAAGTGACTTCAATTTTAACATTAATTGTATAGGTTAACATGGAACAACTCTTGATTAACAAAATAGGAAAAGTTTTTGTCTAAATGCAAGCAATAGTACTTCTTTTCAATGTCATCAATAATCATTGGATGATTCACAAACTACCCTTAGTCAATCATTAGCATGCACATATTCCATTGAAAAAAAGCGATAACTCAAAAAATCATATTCCTTGTCTTCCAAATGATTTAACTTTTGTTTCTATCCAATGAATAGACGGCTTGCATAACTAGTTAGCAAATTAAAATATAGATGTAAAAATCTTCTTGCATTTACACTAAACAATTTCATCCTTTCCATATTGTTGAAGTGTTAATTACAAGATTTATAAATGAATATGGATGGATAAATGTAACTCCAAACAAATTCTCATGTCAAGGCTAAAGATATCAATAGTCGTAAGATTATTAATAACTTTTAATCACATAACATTATAAAGTGTAATATTCAATTTTATTTTGTCTAAATATATGACACCTACAAGATTCAAGACTTCCTTAATGAATGTAGGTATTACGCCAGTGGGAAAAACATAGTAGTGTTGGAACTGGAGCAGAATTGGCTGGAGTTTCCATGGGTTTCATGAAAGTTGATCACCCAGTGCGAAAGTTGTTATTTAAAAAAATTTATAATCAGTATCCATTCACATTTGATGAATATATTTTGTAAACAAATAATTGGATTATATATCATTACACATTTGTTTTGATAAACCAATCATTAGTACATGGTATAATGTTAAGAATCTCAATGCAATTATTTTGTGAATACAATATGAAATGTCATTTAAAAACCAAAAACCGAATTTTACATTTGAGGACATGTTGTAATGATCCAATGCCAACTTCTAACAACTTGTTACATGCTTATTATGACATTAATGCGTCAAAATGTTTTTCAATTATGCATATAGAGAAAAACAAATTGATGGAAAATTATAGATAATCTTTAAATTTTGAAATGGAACATGAATTCATAAAATTTCATAAGGTATTAGATCCTTAATAGTTAGGACTTTGTAAATTCCATGAAGTTGGTGTTTCAAAATTTGCAAAAGTATCCACCATTCAAAATCAATTTATTCTTTGCCAAACATAGGCACATATAGTATGTATGTAGGGCATTGAAAAGTTCCCTTTTATCAAACTAGCCACATTACTTAGGCATGAACATTGTATTAAAATGTAAACTGAATTACTTAGCTTGTTCATTTACATCTTGGCAATTTTTTCTTTAAAAGAATGATTGAAACATTTTTTCAATAGATACTTGTAGATCCATGTATTAATGATTTTTCATGCAAACTTATTATGCTCTTCAATGTGCATCCACAAATTCCTTGATAATCATTCCTTGATATGACTTAGAAAAGCTGAATATGTTCTATGTTGTCTTATAAGTTGCCATTTACTCGTTTTGATTCTCACAAGTACACAAAAAGGAATCACTGTCAACAAAAAATTTCTCAATGATATTGATATCGTAATCACAATATTATATACGTAAGCAATGAGCATCCCAAAATGTTTCCTTTCTTGATTGTATATTTACTTTTACTTTTAATGTGGCATTATGATTGATGGTTGGGTTGCAAACTTGGAAAAATAGTTGAAAATAAGCACATGATGTATAAAATATGTGTTTCTATGACACATGGAAATACTTACCTAAAAAATGTGTATTAGGAACTATGCATATAAGCTTATAAATTAAAATCATTGTCAAGTATTCATATATATTGTAATTATGGGGGTATTTAGAGATGCAATGCTTCAATTTGGCCTCACTATCTTATCCATTCTTTGAATTTCAGAATGGAGACTATTTTAAGAATTGTGACCTTGGGCTTTTTCAAGGGGCCAACCTCATATTTGCGAAACAACTACAATAAACTTGATACAATTATTGTCATTGATTCTTGGTATTAAACTCACTTATTATCTTGTTACAATTTTTGAAATGTTTGCATATGGCTTATAAGGGAACCATAAAATTATTATACAATTGGTTGAACCATAGTCTATTTGGACATTCATGATCTTATGTACAAAATACATTGATTCTTGCTCAAGTGTAACATTAGTTGTATTCAATTTTTCTTGACCTCACATGTGATTTTTTCCTTTTGAAGGGTTCACATTTATATGCGAGGTCAGGGGAAAGATGGGTTTTTTCGTTTTGCAATTTTTCGAACATTTCGAGCGTTGTTAGCTTTACACAACTTTGCATTTTTCACAAATGTCATTGTAAGGGAATTACCAACAATTTTTTGGATCTAAAAGTAATTGTATAAAGCTCATGACTTATTTTCAATATTGATAAATATTTAATGTAACAAAGGCTAAGTTATCATATTCAATAGTAATTATGGTATGTGTTACAATTGCATACATGTGAAAAATATGATTTCCATATACAAATTTTGTATTCAATTATAAAAAAATGTCTTTCAATCCAATCAAGGACCTTTTCCTTATACTAATCTATTGTGCTTCTTGAAATGCATAATTAACATGTACATTTATCAATATGGGAATCATGGCCAATGATTAACATATTGGATAATTATTCTTGTTAAATTGTTCTTATAGGCCATTATGGATGCAATCCAAGGGGCTTTAGTTCCTCTTAGCAATGTCCTTCTTTTTATTGGTATTGTCCTTGCATTCTATGGACTTGTGGGCATCCAATGTTTCGGTGGTCTTTTGAAAGGGAGGTGCGTAGTTGATTTTTCAAAAGAATTTAATTTTTCAGCATTTACTTACTAAGATCCATATTTAAAATCTAGTTCACATGTATTTAAATTTGACAATCATTTTCTTGATAAATAAGCTCATGTTTTAAAATTCATAAATATTTAGGTGTTGATTATATATCTTGTGAAATCATGCATAAAATTACAAAATATGTTCCATGCTATAATTTGAAACATTTCCTTTATGGAATATATTAAAATGAGGTTTATGTTTTATGACATAATATTTTATATTTGTGTTATCATGGCTGATTTTGGTTTTTTGTGAAGGTGTGCACGAATTACAGATAATCAACCATCATACCTTAATGAATTTTGTGGTGTCCATGGTGTTGAAAAGAAATGTGATAAGAATGTTACTGGAGAATTATTCTTCTCACCAGGACTTCAACATTGCAATTTGGTAATTTACTTTACTTTATGTTAATAATAATTTAAAAATGTTTGCTAAGAATGGAATTAAGATTTACTTTCCATTGTATGACAAGTAACAAAATCTTACACATTAAGGCATCTTTTATGGGTTTAGAAAAATCTATATCAACTTATTTCACAAATAACTATGAGGTTGAATTGTAAGAGTGAAAATTTTAAAATTTGAACTTTGAAATTGAAACATCTTTTTGTGTATATGATCATGTTTGTTCAATTCACATAAGGTGCATTCTAATTAAGGTACATACACCAAATCTTGTAGGAGTTATGAAATTAAGTACTTTTGTTTGAAAATAACTTAGTAAAAGTGACCTATAAGGTAATAGTGTTAAATGATTGAACCATTTCCCACATAGTTATGACATTCTTGGTGCGAGAATGTTATGGAAGCCCAAAGAAGCAAGAATTTTAAAGAATTTTATAGAATTTTAATTGGTAAACAGTGTAATTTGGTAAACATTCGCGGGTAAAG
>Ga0116228_10001005_pt1 | contig 22916 bp, 22 predicted proteins | sample S1TSphfallax_2_FD_89694 | JGI IMG/M metagenome (GOLD analysis project Ga0116228, IMG submission 89694) | Host-associated microbial communities from peat moss isolated from Minnesota, USA - S1T2_Fc - Sphagnum fallax MG | ecosystem: Host-associated > Plants > Peat moss > Unclassified | place...
ACCAATCCCGCTTCGGCCGCGATGGTCGGCTACAAGGTGATTTCACTGCGTAGCGACCAGCGCGGTCGCGTCGGGCTCGAGGCGCTGAAGGCGGAACTCGGCGACGACACCGCGGTCTGCATGATGACGAATCCCAACACGCTCGGACTCTTCGAGGACCACATCGCCGAGATCGCGGCCGCGGTCCACGCGGCCGGCGGCCTGATGTACTACGATGGCGCGAATGCCAACGCGCTGATGGGGAATTCGCGGCCGGGCGACATGGGCTTCGACCTGATGCACCTGAACCTGCACAAGACCTTCTCGATCCCGCACGGCGGCGGCGGCGCGGGCCACGGGCCCGTCGGCGTGGCCGAACACTTGGTGCCGTTTCTACCCGCCCCGACGGTCACGCGCGATGCCGAAGGCGCCTTCGCGCTCGAGTTCGGCGCCGGCGACTCGATCGGCATGATGCGCTCGTTCTGGTCGAACTTCGCTCATGCGGTGCGGGCGCTGACCTACATCTACGCCAACGGCGGCGAAGGCTTGACCCGCGTTTCCCAGCTGGCGGTGCTCAACGCCAACTACGTGCGCGCGCAGGTCAAGGAGTTCTTGCACACGCCCTACGACGAGCCGTGCCGGCACGAGTTCGTCGCGAGCGCCCAGGACCTCAAGCGCGAGACCGGCGTCAAAGCGCTCGACCTGGCCAAAGCGCTCCTGGACCGGGGCTATCACGCACCGACCGTCTACTTCCCGCTGCTCGTGCCGGAATGCCTGATGATCGAGCCGACGGAGACGGAGTCCAAAGAAACGCTCGACGGGTTCGTCGCGGCTCTGCGCGAGCTCGTAGAAACCGCTAAGACCGATCCCGACGCGATCTTCGCGGCGCCGGTCAACACGGTCGTGGGCCGCATCGACGAAACCCGCGCGGCCCGCCAACCGGACCTGCGCTTCGCCCTTCGACAAGCTCAGGATGACATGACCCTTCGACAAGCTCAGGATGACATGACCCTTCGACAAGCTCAGGATGACATGACCCCTCGACAAAGATCAGGGTGAGGGAGAAGCTTAAGAGCGGGCAGGCAGCGCCTTAATATTGACGGAATCGTCGCTCATGCGGGGGGAAGCGCCGAGCCCGGAAGCCGGCTCTGAGGCGAGCGACTTCGGGAACCTGTTGCGCCGGTTCCGCATCGAAGCGCGACTCGGGCAAGAGGCGCTCGCGGAGCGGGCCCGATTGAGCGTCAACGCGATCAGCGCACTCGAGCGCGGCGTGCGACGGGCGCCGCAGCGCGATACGGTCAACCTGCTCATCCTGGGTCTCGGGCTCGAGGGCGCCGAGCGTCGTGCGCTCGAGCGCGCGGCCGACGCCGCTCGCGCGCCGGGCAAGCCCCGCGTCCGCGTCGAGACGCGCGCCGTGGTCGCGCCCGCACCGTCGCTCCGCGCCTTTCCGAATAACCTGCCGCGCCGGCTCACGTCGTTCGTCGGTCGCGAAGCCGCAATCGCCGAGATTTGCCGGCAGATCGAAGTTTCGCCGCTCGTCACCCTCGTCGGTACCGGCGGCGTCGGCAAGACGCGTTGCGCCCTCGAAGCCGGAGCCCAGTTGCTCGACGGCTCGAGCGACGGCGTTTGGCTGGCCGACCTCGCGCCGATCACCGATCCGGCCTTCGTGGCCGGCGCGATCGGCCGGGCGCTGAACGTCCCCGAAACGCCGGACCGCCCGATGCTCGAAACGCTGGCGAATGCGCTCAAATCCAAACGACTGCTGCTGATCGTGGATAACTGCGAACACGTCATCGGTGAGGCGCGTAGCGTCATCACCACGCTGGTGCGCGACTGTCCGGGCATTCGCATTTTGGCGACGAGCCGCGAATCGCTAAGCTGTGCCGGCGAGGCCGTGTATCGCGTGCCTTCGCTCTCGCTCGCGAGCGCGGTCCAGCTCTTCGCCGATCGCGCCCACAACGTCGACCGCAGCTTCGCCGTGCGGGACGACAACGCGCCGTTCGTGGCGGAAATCTGTCGCCGGGTCGACGGAATTCCGTTTGCGATCGAACTGGCGGCCGCGCGCGTGAACGTTCTGGCGCCGCGAGCGCTCGTGCAAAAACTCGACGAACTCTTTCGCGTCTTGACCGGCGGCGACCGGAGCGCTCTGCCGCGTCAGCACACGATGCGTGCGCTGATCGATTGGAGTTACGAGCTGCTGGCCGGCGACGAACGTGCGCTCTTTCGGAAGCTTTCCATCTTCGCGGGGAATTTCACGCTCGAGAGCGCGACCGCGGTTTGCGGCGATGCGACGACCGACGAGTTCGCGGTTCTCGATTTGCTCTCGTCCCTGGTGGACAAGTCGTTACTGGAAGCGGAACCGGCCGAGGACGGATCGCGTTTCCGGCTATTGGAATCGACGCGGGCGTACGCGCGCGAGCGGCTGGCGGCCGATCGAGAATACGCAACAACGGCGCGCGCCCACGCCGTCCGGTACGCCGAATTGGCCGAACGGCTCGAGGTCGCGCACGATTCGACGCCGGATCGGCTCTGGTTACAAGACGTGCGCTCGGAGATGGAAAACTGGCGCGCGGCACTGGTCTGGTCGAGCGAAAACGACCGCGCACTAGCCCAGCGGATGGCGGGCGCGCTGCGCTGGGCGTATTCGTACGTCGCACCCGCGGAAGGCCGCCGCTGGGTGCGCGCGATGATCCGAGCGGTGGTGCCGGACGCTCCGAGCGAAGTCGCGGCCAAGCTCGATTTGGCCGATGCGCTGTTCGCCGCTGCCTATAAGGAATTCGACGCGGCGTACTCGGCAGCTGAACGAGCCCGCATCTCGTACGAACGGCTAGGCGATCTCGGCGGCCTCGCCGAGGCCCGGCGGCGCGCCGGGACCGCGCTGATCTACACTGGCCGCATCGCGGCCGGCGAGAGCCTGCTCGAGCGCGCGCTTGACGACGCGCGGGCGGCAGGTGCGGGGAAGCTCGGCGGGCTCATCATGATGGATTTGGGCCAGGCGCGCCAGTTCGGCGGCGACCTTGCCGGCGCCCGAACTTGGTTCACGCATGCGCTCGTGAAATGTCGCGCGCTCGGCGCGGAGCGCATCGCCGCGGCGGTCGCCAGCAACCTCGGAGAATCCGAGTTCCGCGCCGGGAACGCGGAGGCGGCGCTGCAACTCGTTCAGGAATCGCTCGCAGCCCACCGCGCCGGGAACTACTCGCTCAACGTCGCGATCAACCTCGCCAACATGGCCGCCTATCTGATCGCGCTCGACCGCTACGACGAAGCGCGCGAGGTGGTCCGCGGCGCGATTCCCGCCGCGCGCGACCCGGACTACGGATACGGCATCGTCCTGCTCTTGCAGCGCGCCGCGGCGATCGCCGCGTTACGGCCGGCGGACGACCAAGAATCGGCGCGCGCCGACCTCTCGCGGGCGGGCCGGCTGCTCGGATACGTCGATCGAAACATCAGCTCGATCGCCAAGGCGGAATACACCGAGCAAAGCGAGTACGAGCGCGCGCTCGCGGCGTTACGCCGCCGCCTGGACCTCGCCGAGTTGGTCCGGCTCATGGATGAAAGCCGGCTCTGGAGCGAAGCCGATGCCGTCGCCGAGGCGTTGCTCGTCTAGCGCCGCCTCGCCGGACCACCGCGGACGCAACGTCCCGGTGAGCGGGTCAACCGTCCACGCGCAGACGAGCTGGCCTGCGCGCGGGCCGGCGAGGTTCGGAGTTCCGGAGGCAAGCTTGGCGGTGGCGAGCATCGGCGATTCCTCGAGAGCGGTGAGTGCGGTGGCTTGTCGCCACTGCACTCATTCTCGCGAATCGCGCGTGAGGGCTCAACGGACACCCACACGCCTTATCCACACAAGTCGAGTTGCTACTTGGGGGCGGGCGAAGCCATCTTCATGCCCTTCATGGACGACATCGACGACATCGACGACGAGCACTTCATGAACTTGCCGCTCTTGTCGCGGCACGGTTTCGGCTTCGGCGAGGCCATCATGCTTGGACACTTCATGAACTTGCCACTTTTGTCGCGGCACTGCTTGGCGGACGCGGCGCTGCCGAGCCCGACGGCGAAGGAGAGCGCGATGATGAAGGCCATGAAACGGTTCATAGAGGGGACTCCTTTTGAGAAACGGGCGTAAAACGCCCGAATGAAGAGCGTTGTTTGGCCGGGATTCTCGGAGGCCGCGCACTCGACCCCTCGCCAGGGGCGTGCTCGACTGAAAGGGTGATCCTTCCGGGCCTTTGGTCGCAGCAAACGCGTTCCGCCGAAGCCGTTCCTTCTTGGCCCGGGTTGCTAAGATAAATATACAGGCGCCGGCGACGGGGCCAGTTTTTGAAAGCGGCAGATGCGGATCAAGTACGAGGTCTCGGCGGGTGGGCTCGTCTTACGCAAGAACGGGGCGTCGATCGACGCCCTTCTGATCGGCCGCGGCGTGCCGCGGGTCTGGTCGCTGCCCAAGGGCCACGTCGAGGCACGCGAGACCCACGAAATGGCCGCCTTGCGCGAGGTTCGTGAGGAGACCGGCTGCTGGGCCGAAATCTACGTGAAGCTCTCGGAGATTTCGTATTGGTTCTACCTCAACGGGACGAAGCACAAGAAGTCGGTCCATTTTTACCTGATGCGCTACCTGTCGGGCGATACCGCCAATCACGACCACGAGGTCGACGAAGCGGCCTGGTTCGAGATCAAGGCCGCCAAGAAAGCGCTCAAGTACGTCAACGAGAAGCGCTTGATCGATCTGGGGCTCGAAGAGTTGGCTAAAATCGAGGGTGACCCGTTCGAACTGGGCGCAAATCGCCCCGTCGCGGGCGACGAGGCGGTGCGGGAATCGGCGACGCGATAACGGAGAATCGCCCCCTGCGGGTGCTCCTCGACGTCTTCGACGGACCGCTCGACCTGCTGCTGCACCTGGTCCGCGAGCACCAACTCGATATCGCGACCGTTCCGCTGGCGCAAGTCGCCCAGCAGTATTTCAACTACATCGCGGTAATGGAAGCGCTGGACGTCGAGGTGGCCGCCGAGTATCTGGTCATCGCGGCGACGCTGGTCTACCTCAAGTCCAAGTCGTTGCTGCCCGCCATTCCGGCCGAGTTTCTAGCCGAGGGCGAAGAGTCGGCGGAAGAAGTCGAGGAGCGCTTGCGCCGGCGCTTGATCGCCTATTCGCGGTACAAGGGCGCCTCCGAGGATCTGCGCGCCCGCCGCGCCGAGGCCGAGTCGTTCTACTTCCGCGAGGCCGGCGACCCGACGACGTCGCTCGAGCAGCGCTACCGCATCTTGCCCGAGAAGCTGGCCAAGGCACTGCTGGCCGCGGTCCGGGCCGCCAAGCCCGAGAAGCGAACCATCGCCCGCGAGCGCTTCTCGATTGCCCGGCAGATGGAGTTCGTGGCCCGCGTCGTGCGCGAGACCGGCCGGGTCGACTTCCTGATCCTGTGCCGGGATTTCGATCGCGGCGGCGTGATCGCGACCTTCCTGGCGATTCTGGAGCTGATCCGGCAGCGCCGGCTGGCCTACGAGCAGCGGTCGCCCGATGAGCCCTTGTTGCTGTTGCCGTTCGAGCCCGTGGTGGTCCATGCAAACTGAACTGATCGAGACGGGCGGTCTCCAGCGATCGCTCGAGGCCCTGCTCTTCGTGGCCAGCGAGAGCCTCTCGATCGACGCACTCGTCAAGCTGACGGGGGCATCGCACGTTGAGGTGGCCGAAACCCTGCAACGGCTGGCCGAAGAGTATGCCGAGCGTGGGATCGTCCTGCGGGAAGTCGCCGGGGGGTACCGGTTCGCCACGTCGCCGGCCGCTCGAGAGGCGGTCGAAGCCTACCTCCTCCCGGCCAAGACAAACCTCTCGCCCGCCGCGATGGAGACGCTGGCGATCGTGGCGTATCTCCAGCCCGTGACCAAGGCCGAGATCGAAGCGGTCCGGGGCGTCAACGTCGATAGCGTGGTCGGTACCCTGCTCGACAAGCGCTTCGTCGCCGAGTCCGGCCGGCGCGATACGGCCGGCCGCCCCCTGGAATACAAGACCACGGCCGAATTTCTCGAATCATTCGGTCTACGGTCGTTGGCCGAATTACCGCCCGTCGATTTGGAGGCAGACGCGCTCGAATTGACCTTGCCGATTCCGACGGAACCGGCCGCGAAGGCAGAAGAGGAAGAACCCCTATCCATTACGAGCAGTTAGACGAGCCGGCGCGGACGATCTGGGCCCGCATCATCGAGAACGAAAACACGGTAGCCCTGGCGCACGATCTCATCCAGCCCGGCGAAACGTTTACGTTGACCGAGGACCAAGCGAAGTCGGTCGAAACGATTGCCGCGAAGCTCGCCGGCGGCGCGTTCGAGTTTCTCCTAAAAGCGCCGACCGGCTCGGGGAAAACCGAAGTGATGTTTCGCGTCGCCGTTACCGAGGCGTTGCGCAGCGGCGGCTACGTCTGCGTCGTGGCCCCGACCCGCGATCTCGTGCGTCAGGACTGCACGTATTTTCGCGATCGTCTCGAAGGCACCGGGCTCGAGGTCGGCGAGGTTCACGGCGGCATCTCGCCGGGGGAACGGCGCGTGATGGTCGAGGGGCTGGAAAGCGGGGCCGTGCGTTTCGTCGTCGGCAGCGCCATGATGATCGCGAGCGACCCGCTCTGGGACGTGCTGGACCGCAGTGCCCTGACGATCGTGGACGACGTCAACGCGTTCGACGAGCGCGAGCACTTGCGTTTATTGGAAGATCTGGATTGCCCGCTGTTGTTCGCATCCGCGACGCCGAACGAACTCCAGCGCTTCCTGGAGCGCGTCGGGGCCTTCAATAACGTGGTGACGATGCGCGCGATGCCGTTCGACGTGTTGCCGACCAAAGTGCATAAGGTCACGGGCGTCTGGGGCGAACCCGCAACCGAGCAACTGGCCCGTGCCGACGAATTGATCCGCGATCACCTGCAGCGGAAGTCGCGCATCTTCGTGATCGCCCGCACCCGCGGCGACGTGCCTAAGCTCGCGGCCCGGCTGGAAGCGACGTACGGGATCGCCGTGCAACAACTGCGCGGCGACATGGCCGATAGTTCCGAACACCGCAAGCGCAACCGCCGCAGCGGCGTCAGCGTGTACGGCGCGTCGACTCGCGTCGAGGAAATGGCCGCGTTCCGCGAAGGCGCGCCGGCGATTCTGGCGGCCACCAATCTCGTCGGCAGCGGCCTGGACATCCCGGCCGCCGACCTGATCGTGATCACGGATTCCGATGCGTTCGGCGAGAGCGAGATCGAGCAGCTGATCGGTCGCGTCGGCCGGCGCGAGCGGCCCTCGGACGCGGTCTTGCTGACCGAGACGACCTTCGAGAAGAACCCCTCGCGGGCGATGTCGCCGGGCGGCCGCGCGATGACCTTCATGCCGCCGGGCATGCGCTCCAACTCACTGCGTTTCCGGCGTCGTTAGGTCCCCCCGATGCAGGACGCTCCCGCGCAGCGGCCGGTAACGGCTGCCTTCGACGACCTGGCCCCGGCCTACGACCGTTTTCGCCTGGGCTACGCGCCCGAGCTCTACGAGGCGCTCTTTGATTACGGCTTGGCCGCGGGAGCGCGCGTGCTCGACGTCGCCACCGGAACGGGCCTCGTCGCGGCGGAGCTGGTTGCCCGCGGCTGCACCGTCATGGGCCTCGACCCGTCCGAACCGATGCTGGCCCGCGCGCGCCTGCGGGTCCCGGGAGCGGCCTTCGTGACCGGCCGGGCCGAGCATTTGCCGTTCCTGGACCGGACGTTCGATGCGGCCGTGTGCGCTCAGGCCTTCCACTGGTTCGGGCGCGAGGCGGCGCTAGCGGAGCTGATTCGGGTCGTCCGGCCCGGCGGCGTCGTGGCCGTTTGGTGGAAATCGCTGATGCGGGGCGACACGGTCCGCCTCTTGCGCCAAGAGGCCGAAAAAGCAGCCGGCGTCGAGCCGCTGCCCGACCTGATGGCGTCCGGCTTCGATGAGTTCGAGCGCTCGCCGCTACTTGACCGCCGGCTGCGGGTCATTCCCTGGATCGTGCGGACCCGGGTCAGCGAATTTCTCGGCTACGAGGCTTCGCGCGCGCGTCCGAGCGCGCTCTACGGGGCGCGAGCCCAAATGTACCTCGCGAACTTGGAAGAGCGACTCGGCGATCCCGCGGGCGCCCTCGCGCTCTCGTACGTGCACTTCCTCCACCTCGGCCGCGTGCCGGAGGCGCTCTAATGCACCTGGGTCTGCACGTCGACGGCGGGGGCGAGGGGTTCGACGGCGCGGTCGACTACGCGCGGCGGCTCGGCGCGTCGTCGCTCCAGATCTTTTCGTCCAATCCGAAGACCTACCGTATCGGGCCGATCGACGTGCCGGCGCTCGAACGTTTCCGGGCGCGCCGTGCCGAGGCGGGCATCGCGACCTGCGCGATCCACACCTCGTATCTGATCAACTTGGCCAGCGACGATCCGAAGATCGCAAACGGGTCGCTACGCCTCTTGCGGAATGATCTGGCCGTCGCGGCGGCGGGCGGGATCGATTTCGTCAACACCCATTTGGGCTCGTACGGGAAACGTCCGCGTGAAGAGGGTTTCGCGGCCGTGACCGCTTTGCTGGAGCGCGCCCTCGAGGGCATCGCGCCCGGCGTATTTTTGGTGTTGGAGAACTCCGCGGGCGCGGGTCAGCTCTGCGGCGGAACGCTCGAGGAACTCGGCGATTTCGTGCGCGCGCTCGGCCACCCGCAGCTCGGCGTGTGCCTGGACACGGCCCACTCGTGGGCGGCAGGCTACGACATCGATTCGCGTGAAGGCGTCGACCGGTTCGTCGCGCTCGCAGACGCGACGGTTTCGCTCGAACGCGTGAAAATGTTCCACTTCAACGATACGCAGATTCCGCTCGGCGGCCACAAAGACCGGCACTGGCACATCGGCGAAGGCAACATCGGCTTCGCGGGGTTTCGCGCGCTCGCGGCTCACACGGAACTGCTCGACAAGACTGCGATCCTCGAAACTCCGGGCGACGAGGCCGACGACGCGCGCAACATGCAATCGATCCGTCTGATCTTCGAAGGCGTACGGACCTGACCGCCACGCTCGCCCACCGTCTGGCGCTCACCGGCGCCGACGTAGCGTTCCACCTGGCGTTGCGCGCGCGCTGCGGCCTCGTGCCGTCGGAGGATAGCGCGGGCGTGCGACCGGGTCTGGCCTATTGCGGCCGCGAGTTTCGCGTGTATCCGTCGATGCGCATCGGCGATGCGATCCGGTATTATTCGGCGCTGAACCAACCGTGGAACGCCGAGACGCTCGCGAGCGACCTGCGCGCCGCCGGGCTCGAAGAGCGGTTTGAAGTCAAGCGGATGAAGACCGCGTACCAGCGAGCGTTGGTGCTGGTGCTGGCGCTGGCCGCCGAGCCGGTGGCGCTCGTCGTCGAAGCGGGCCAAGAGTTCGATGCCCCGCCGGCGCTCGCGCTCTTGGAGCGCGCGGTCGCGCGGGTGCCGCGGGTGCTGGTTACCTACGGCGCGGATGCGCCCGCGCCGAGCTTCTTCGACGCTGCGCTGCCCGCGGCCGGTTTCGATCTCGCCGAGTTCGAAGCGCCGTGATCCGCGAACTCTCGCGCAAAGAGTACGTCGAGCTCAAGCCGCTGCTGGCGATCGCCTTCACGCTCGTGATGATCGTGACCGCCGCGATTCCGTTCGTGTTCCCGTACTTGCGCCAACACGGCGCCGCGGCGGTCGACAAGGAGACCGCCGAACTCGTGTTGCGAAATTTCCGCTCCTATCCGGATTTCGTGCGCTCGGACTGGATCGCGCGTAACCTCGCGCGCATCCTCTGTTTGTTGGCGCTGCTGGCCGGTTCGGGCGCGATCGCGGGCGAGCGCGAAGCGCGCACGTTGCCGCTGCTCTACACGTCCGGCGTGTTGCGCAGCGTCGTGGTCGTGAAGTTCTGCGTGATCGGGGCCTGGCTCTTCTTGGTTACCTTTGCCAGCACGGCGGTGTTGACCGCGCATTCGCTCGTCGAAAAAATGCCGCTGCCGGCGCTCGATCTGGCCGTGACGTCGCTCGTGGCGTGGGCCAACGCGATGGCCTTCCTGGGCATCGTCTTCGCGGCCAGCGCGTTCGCCAAACGCACGCTCGTCGCGGCGCCGATCGCGATCGTCGCGGGCTTCGCGATTGCGGGCATCCTGCGGCCGCTGGGCCTCAACGGAACGGCGTTCGCGATCAACGTCTTCGCAGCCGACGGACGCCTCGTATGGCCGAACGCCTGGGTCGACCTGCTGGCCGCCCTGACCGTCATGTGCGCCGGACTGCTCGCGACGTTCGTCGAGGTGGACCGCCGCCGCGCGACGTGATCGCGCACTTCGACCTCGACGCGTTCTACGCGAGCGTCGCCCAGCGCGACGATCCGGGCCTACGCGGCAAACCGGTCGCGGTGGCCGGCAACAGCCGCCGTGCCGTCGTCCTGACGGCATCCTACGAAGCACGGCCCTTCGGCGTACGGTCGGCGATGCCGCTCTTCAAGGCGCGGGCGCTGTGCCCGGACCTCGTCGTGGTACCACCGAATTTCGAACGCTATCGCGAGCTGTCGCAAGCGGTTTTCGCGATCTATGAAAGCGGCGCGCGCGCGGTCGAGGGACTTTCGCTTGATGAAGCGTTCGTCGCGTTGGCCGCCCAGGATTTCGCGCAAGCGCTCAAGGCCGCGCAGGCCGTGCGCCGGCGCGTGCGCGAGGAGGTCGGGCTGACGGTCAGCGCGGGCGTGGCGGCGCAAAAGATGGTCGCCAAGATCGCCAGCGACGCGGCCAAACCCGACGGCTGCGCGGGCGTCGAGCCCGGCACGGAAGCCGCCTATCTCGCGCCGTTGCCGGCGGGCCGGCTCTGGGGCATCGGTCCCAAGACGCAGACGCGCTTGACGGCACGCGGGGTCGCGACGATCGGCCAGATCGCGGCGCTCTCCGATGAGGACGCGTTCGCGCTGTTCGGCCGGGGTGGCCGAGCCGTTCGCGAGCTTGCCCGCGGCCACGATGCGCGCGCCGTTTCGGCCGATCGCGAGACGCGCTCGGTCTCGAGCGAAACGACCTTCGAATACGACGTCGCGGATGACGCGGAGCTTCGCGCGGCACTATGCGAACTGGCGGCCGACGTCGCCCGCCGCCTGCGGGCGCACGGACTCCGCGGCAGCACGGTGGGCGTCAAGATCAAGCTGACCGGCTTCACGATTCTGGGGCGGCAAACCGCGCTGACCGTGCCGACCGACGACCCCACGGCAATCGAGGCCGCGGCGCTCCACTGCCTGCGGCGAGCGGGGCTCGAAGGCGCGGCGGTCCGGCTCCTCGGCGTGCGGGTCGCGTCGCTCACCGAAGAGCCCGCCCGCGAGCTCTCGCTCTTCGCTCCCTTCGCCCTGCAACAAGCTCAGGATGACATTGAGTAAGGCACCGGTCCGTCACCCTGAGCCGGTCGAAGGGCGGACGCTGCTGGCCATCGCGGCGCTCGCGATCGTGCTCGGAATTTTCGCGCGGGTCGACGCGCTCGACCATAAACTGCTCTGGCAAGACGAAGCCTTCTCGCTATTGCGCATTTCCGGCCACACGAACGCGCAGCTCGACGCCCTCTTCGACGGCGCGGTTCACCCGGCGCGCGAGGTCTTCGCGTTACAACAAATAACGCCCGAGCACGGCGCGGGCGAACTGCTCGCTTCGATCGCGCGCGAAGAACCGCAACGCGGCCCGCTCTACTACGTCCTCGCGCGCACGTGGATCGGCGTGGCGGGCAATGGCACGGCCCAGGTTCGCGCGTTCTCCGCGCTCTTGGGCATCGCGGGCATCGGACTCGCCTTCGGCCTCGGCCGCCAGGCCGCGCGTTCGCTCGAAGGCGGCGCGCTCGCGGCGGCGTTCTTCGCGCTCGCACCCGTTCAGATCCGGCTGGCGCAGCAGGTGCGCGAGTACGTGCTGGTTTCTGACCTGACCTTGCTCTCGGCCTGGCTCGTGTTGCGGGCCTTCGAGAAGCCGTCGTGGGGACGCTGGTTCGCGTACTTTCTTTGCGCGGCCGTGGGCGCGTATACGAACGTCGAATTTGCTTTCGTGCTCGCGTTCGAGGGCGCGGCCGTCGCGGCGTTCGCGTGGCGCGGCCCGCGCGCCGTTCGGCCCGCCCGGCTGACCGGTTACGCGGCGGCCGTGCTGCTCGCGTGCGCGGCGTACGCGCCCTGGGCCGCGTTGCTCGCCGGTGGGGCGCGTCGCGGCGCGGGCGACGTTTCGTGGGCGGCGACGGAATACTCGCTGCGCTCGTCGCTGCTGAAGTGGTCGTTCAACGTCGGGGCGTCGTTCTTCGATAGCGAGTACGCTCACGTCGCGCTCGGCCTCCTGTTGCTGCCCGTCGCGCTGCTGATCGCGTTCGTGCTGTACCGGCTCGTGCGCGGTCCGGGGGACGGTTTCGTGCGCGCGCTAGCGCTCGCGCTCGTCGCGTCGAGCGCCGTCCCGCTCGCGTTCCTCGACGCCGCGACGCACGCACACTACGCGTTGATCACCCGCTATGCGATCTCGACGTGGACCGGTCTCGAATTCGCCGTGGCGCTCGTTTTGGCGTGGCTTATCGCGGCGGACGACGTGCGCGCGCGCCGCTTCGCCGCCGGTGCGGCGGCCTTTATCGTGTTGCTCGGCGCCGGCGCGTTCGTTCTCGACCGCCCGTACGTCGAATGGTGGGACGATAACGAGCACCTCTCCGAACGCGCCGTGGCCGATGCCGTGACCGCCCGTCCCGACGCCGTCATCGTGGCCGGCGCGAACACCTCCGCGTACGTGCTGGTGCTCAGCCGCTACCTCGCTCCGGACCGTCGCCTGATTCTCGTTCGCGAGGTTCCGGCGCGCTTGCCGGCAGGCCCCGCCTACGTGTTCTTACCGAGCGACGCGCTACGCGAACGAACGCTGGCGCTGGCCGGCGCCGGCGCGTCGCTGACGAATGAGTCGCCGGCGATCGGCTTATCGATTCCGGACTTGCGCGCGCGCGGCGAACCGCAGATCACCGCGCGCAACGCGCTGTGGCTGGTTCAGCGCGCCAGCAAGCGCAGGTAGAGGCGCGGCTCGAACAGCGTGTCGCTTTCAACGCGGCGAAACGTTTCGAAGCGGACTTGCGAGGCGAGGGCCCGCTTCTGCTCCAGCGCCTCGCCGAGTTCGCGATATGCCGACTCCAGTTCCGCGCCGTCAAGGTCGGCTAGGGCCCGCTTGAGGAGCGCGATGCGTTCGTCAACGGCGGAAGCCAGATCGCCTTCGACCTCGGCCTCGACTTCCCGGATACGCGCGATGAGCCGTTCCATCTCGTCGACCGTCGGCAGGCCGCGCTGGGCGGCCTGAGACGTCGCCGACTTCGCGCGCCCGTTTGCCGGAGCGCGCGACGGCTCGCGCGGCGGCGCGTCGAAGCTGGGATAGACTCGCACGATCGAGGCGATTTTCTGCGGACCTTTGGGCGACTGCAAGCCTTCGACGATGTGCGCGCCGACCAGCTTCGCGCGCAGGGCCGGGTCGTCGATGCGTTTGACCAGCGCTGGGTCGACCCCGGGCGGCGGTCGCCGGCCCCCGAAGAAGTCCGAATCGTGGGCGTTCGGAAGCGCGAGCGCACGCTCCAATAGACGTTCCCGGTCGCTTACAGCCATGATGAGGCGAACTTTTCGGCGGTCCGCTACGCGCGCCTCGTTTCGCCCGCGATACGCGCCTCACGTTTGGCGTCCGGTATGCGCCTCTCGCTTGGCGGGCGCTACGCGTCTCCCGTTCGGCGGACGCCGGGCGCGCTCGTTCGGTCCGGCCGCGACTCGAACTAAATCACGATCCGCTTCGTATCGTTCGAGTCCGAGCAAGCCCCGGCCGGCTGGGTCTGGACGAGGCGCAACCGCACCGCGGTCGAGCCGCGGGCAGCGTCGGCATTGCGATGCACGAGGTACGGAAACGAATAGGTTTTACCCGGCCCCAGCGGCGGCAACCCCTTCTCGTCTTTCTTCTGGCCGTCGAGGTAGATGACGACCGACTGGAGCGTGTTGCTCGGCTGGCGGACTGAGCCGAGGTTTGTGATCGTGACGTCGAGCGTGTACGTATTCACGTCGGTCCCCGCAGCGAGCGACGTGGTGACGTTGGTGATCGCCGGATCGGCGCCGGGGCAAGCGGCGCCGGAGGCCATCGCGAGTAAGGCGGTAATCGTGGCGAGCATGGTTTCTCCCGTGAGTTTTGGTTCGAGTAGCTACCCGTGCGTTGTACCCGCCTGGCGGATGACGTAGCGCACAATGGGGAGCGAGCCGCTACCGCAGGCGTTTCCACGATCGATCGAAACGGCGCGCTTGCGCTTGCGTCAGCCCGTGCCGGCTGAGGAAGCGCTCTATGCCCGGCTGGCCGCAGAAGCGTACGCGACGCGACCGGAGCCATGGCCGATTGAACTCGCGCGGGCATTCGCGGCTTTCATGATCGAGCACTGGTCCCGTTACGGGTTCGGCTTTCTGGTTATCGACGTTCTCGAGCCATCCCGACCGGCGCGGACGGTCGGCCACGCCGGCTTCAAGTACGTCGACGCCTGGCCGAATCACTGGGCCGAAAGCTACGACGCGATCGAGCTCGGCTATGCGCTCGTACCGTCCGCGCGCGGATTCGGGTTCGCGACCGAAGCCGCTCGCGCCGTCCTGGCCGCGGCGTCGGAGTCTATCGGCTTCGCGAACGTCCGGGCAAGATGCGATCGCGACAACCTCGATTCTGCCGCAGTTCTCGTGCGCTGCGGCATGACCGAGGTCGCATCCCCGGGCGCGCAACGGCGCTTCGAATTAACGCTAAAGAAGTGAACCGGTTAAGGTGGCCCGCGACGCTCACGCGTAGGGCGTGCCTGTCATCGATGCTTTTACGCCGATGGTTCCTTTATCGATAAGAACGAGAAAGGCGGCTTTCGCGTCCTCTGTATTTCGACTCCGTCGAAAGGTCTCGTGGCCCTGGACGAGGGCCACCGTCCACGTCGCCAACAGCAGACCGGCCGCCAGACGAGCGTCGGGATCGGAAGGCTCTCGCACCACGCATTCGGATAGCGCCGCCGTTACGACCTGTGCGAGTTCGTCACGAATCGCCCTGGCGCGATCCTTGAGCGTTTCGCTGGCCTCGATCGTTGCGATAAAGCCTTGGCTCCGCGACGTAAATTCGACGAAGGGGCTCGCTTCGGCAACTAGGCGATGAGCGAGCAGACGTAACGCTTCGATCGGGGCGACGCCGAGATCACGCCGCCGCAAAGCGTCGCGCAAGATTTCGCGACTCTCCTCATCGCGATCGAAGAACATGTCCTCCTTGCGAGGGAAGTGATTGAACACCGTCATCCGTCCGACGTCGGCGGCTGCGGCGATCTCGTCCACCGTCACGTGATCGAAGCCCCGCTCGAAGAAGAGGCGAGTGGCGGCATCGGAGATGCCTTGTCGCGTGGCGAGGCGCTTACGCAATCGACGCTCGGAGGGCATTGACATGTAGCTCTTCATACCATATTCTGTACTGAGTATAAAATATACTGAGTATAACTTAAGATGTGGTATATGGAAGAACACGTCGATGTCGTCATTGTGGGCGCGGGCCCCGTCGGACTGCTGTCCGCCGTCGAGCGGTCGCTGGGAAACGTGCGAGTGCTCCTGCTGGCTCGCAGCGTGGTTACGGCTCACTTGACGGAAGCCAATAACTCGCGCACGGCGGCCTCGTCGAAATCGTTGCCCGTGCCGAGGGCCGAGAGGCTGACCGACGCGACGTTGCCGGGGAAGGTGATGAACTCGACTTCCATCGCTTCGCCGTTATTCCGCGTGCAACGCATGACATGTAGCGGTTCGCGCGCGTGACGGATCGTGACCTCGATCGTGTTCGTGGCGCCGGGTTCGCAGCCCAGCAGCCGTTCCGCGAAGGTCATGCCGAGCGCGGTGCCCGTCGATTGCGAGTTGCCGGCCGTCGGGAGGGTCGAACCCTGCAACTGAATGTGAAACGTCGAGTGGCGGTTTACGGGCCTTAGGCTCGCGGTTAGCGAGAAACCGAAATCGTTGGCGCTCGCGATCTCGTAGCCGCGCGGGATCTCGAAGGTCGCGATCTTGCCCACCGTGCGCCGCAACGCCGCCGGATCGCGCGGCATCGAGGCGATGTGTTTGACGAAGATGCCGAACGCGACCGCGAGGCCCGCGAAGCCAAGAACAACCAGGCCCGCGAGGACGCCGAAAACGATCAGGAGCGTGCGCACCTCTTTACTCAAACGTGGTCGGCGCTCCAGCATGGGTCGGCCCGGTTCCCCAGGGTCGCCTCTTTCGTTTCGGTCCACCAGGCGCGCGCAAGTGGGGAAAGCGGAACCAGCATGAGGATGGCTGTCTTGCGCGCGCGCACGGAGCCGCGCGGCAGGACGTCGCGCGCGAGCGGCGGTGGAAGCCAGCCGCCAACGCGGCGCAGATCGCCGGCCGCGGCGCGCAGCAACGCGGGCACGAGCGCGCGGCCCTCGTCGTCGAATGCGAAGTCGTCGAGGACGAACGTATCGTCGCGCAAGACGCGGCGGCCGATCGCATAGGCGATCGTCGCGCGGCCACGTTTGATCGCGAGCTGCACGTGTTGCGCGCCGTTCGCCGGCGGCGCGCTCCAGTGCGAGCGCATCCAGTCCCACACCAGCGGCGTGCGCCGAAAACTCCAGGCACGGCGCCGGTCCAAGCTCTCGAAGCAGCGCCGCACGCCGGCCCAATCGCCCGCTTCGAGCGGCGTCGCGCCCGCGTGCGAACCATCGAGGGAGGACGCGCGCAAGGTGAAGAGGCGCGACGGCAACGTAATGAAGCCGAGCCGTTCGTAGAAGGCCGGGTGAATGTCCGCGTACAGGAACGCGACGTCCCGCCCGGCGTCGCGCTCGGCATCGAGCAGCGCTCCCAGCATCAGGCTCGCGTAGCCGCGGCCGCGCAGGTCTTCCGGCGTGTAAACCGCGCCGATGCCGGTCGCCCGCAGCGCCGTATCTTTCCAGCGCAGTTCGCGATCGTAGTTCTTACAAGAAGCGACGATCCGTCCACCGTCGAGCAAGCCGACCGTGAACGGGCGGCGCTTGCCGTACGCCGAGCCGGCGAACGCGCGGAAATCGGCGACGTACCGTTCGAAGCTGCGGCCGTCGCCCCACAGCGGATAGGTGTCTGGAAGGACCTCGCGCACGTACGCCGCGCTAGGGATCGGTTCGATCTTCACGAGTGCGCGCACGCCGGCCGTTTCGCTGCGAAGGAGAGCCATGACACTGAGCCTCTCCGCCGCCGGTCGGCGCGGCGCCTCTTTAGACGAACGCTACGTGCTGGTAGGAACCGTCGATGATGTGGGCGGGGTCGCGGCCGAGCCAGCGTTCGAGTACGGTCGCGTACACCGCGCGAAAGTCGGTCGCGAATTTTAGATCGCCGTCGTCGAGGTCGGTCAGCGACGGGTGCTCGCCGTAGACGCCGCCCTTTACCTGACCGCCGACCACGAACAGCGGCATCGCGGTGCCGTGATCGGTTCCGTTCGATGCGTTTTGCGCGACGCGCCGGCCGAATTCGGAAAAGGTCAACGCGAGTACGCGGTCCTGCAACCCGTGCGCGGCCAAATCCTTGTAAAACGCGCGCAACCCGCCCGCGAGGTACCCTAGGAGCCGGTCTTGCTGCGCGCGCTGTCCCGCGTGCGTGTCGAAGGATCCGATCGACACGAAAATCACCTTCGTGCCGACGTTCGAACCGACGATGCGCGCCGCGAGTTGGAGTTGCTGCGCGAACGCGTCGGTCGGATAGACGACGGCCGGCTTGTACCCGGCGAGTTCGTGCTGGAGGATGTCGCCGCCGTGCATCGCATCACGGGCCGTCGTCTCGATCAGGTCGAGGTACGGCGACTGGCCGGCTTGCGCGCCGTCGTACAGCGTCCCGGCGGTCGACTTCGAACCGGTATCTTTGCCGACGTTGTAGCCGAACGTCGTCAAGGCCCCGATCGCGGGCACGTCGACGTGCTGGGCGATCAGCGCGGCCGGAACCGTGTCGCCGAGCGACACCGCCGTGAACAGCCGCGACGTACCGGCGCGACCGGCACCCGGAGTAACGCTCGCATCGAGGTACCGCCCGAGCCAGCCATTCGTGACCGGCCGGTCGGGCGAGGCCGTCTCCCAGATCTGCGTGGCTTCGAAGTGCGAGCGGTTCGGATTGGGATAGCCGACTGCTTGCACGATCGCGACGTGCCCGTCGTTGAAAAGATCGGCGAGCGGCGCCAGCGCCGGGTTGAACCCGATGCGCTCGTCGATTTTCAGCACGGTCTTCGGCGCGATGCCGATCGCGGGGCGCACGCGATGGTACGCGTCGTCGGAGTACGGCACAATCGTGTTGAGCCCGTCGTTACCGCCGCCCATTTGGATCACGAGCAACGTATTATCGGGATCCACGCTCGAGCCGAACGAGGGCAGCTCGGCGGCGCCGGCCGCTACGCTTAAGAACGATGGCAACGTTCCGCCCAGGAAGGCGAATCCGAGCGAGCGTGAGATGAACGCGCGGCGTGAATTCATGCGGCTACTTTCAATTCAGTTGGTTGGCGGGCAGGTTGAGCGTCAGCGCGAGCGCGCCGCGAATCTTGTCCTGATAGTTCTCAGGCCCAAGCGGCGTCGGCAAAGTCGCGTCGGCGGATTCGAGGTAGCCCAGAAGCGTTTGGCGGACGCCGCCGGTCACGTCGTCCTGCAGAGCGTCGCGCGAGATCGTCGCGAGCACGGCGCCCGCGTCCATGCCGCCCGCGCCGCGCACGACGTCGTCGGGACCAAACGCCGGGAAGGTCGGCGACGTCGTACCGCTCCGCGGCGCGGCCCGCACGATTCGGTTGATGTAGTTGAAGCGGGCCAACAAGGTTGCCGTACTGATCCAGGCGGGGCCGCCGTCCCAGCCCTTCACGCTTGGCGGCGCGAGCGGCTCCTGGCCCATGCGCCGCAGCCAGCCCAGCGTATCGGGCGGCACCTGCGCGACTTGCATCAGTCGCAGGGTTCCGATCACGAATTCGAGCGGACTTTTGGGCAGCGCGCGGTAGGCCCGCGGGGAGAAGAAAACGTTGGAGCGCAGAATCGTGGCGACGGTCTTGCCGAGGTCGTAGCCCGAGAGCGCGTACGTTTGCGCTAGCGCTTCGATCAGCTCGGGCTCGGGGTCGGAGTAGACGAAGTATTCGAGCAGCTTGCGGCAGATGAAGCGCTGGTGCACCGGCTGTTGCAGGATGATATCGATGACCTGTTCACCGCTGAAGTTTCCGGTGACGCCGAGGAACGTCTTCTGGCCTGCATCGTGCTGCGAGTCGCGGTACGTGAAGTTCAGCGCCCGATCGACCGTCCAGCCGGTGAACGCGCGGGCCGCGCTCTTGACGTCGTCTTCGCTATAATTGCCCAGACCGAGTGCGAAGAGCTCCATCACTTCACGAGCGTAATTTTCGTTGGGGTGCGCCTTGACGTTGTAACGGTTGTCGAGCCACACCAGCATCGCGGGATCCTTTGATACCGATAAGAGCAAGGTCCGGAAATTCCCTAAGCCTTGAGCGTGGAAGAGGCCGATCTGCTCGACCATCAGCTGGGGCGGTACCTTGGCCAGGCTGGTCGCGAAGTGCCCGTGCCAGAAGAGCGCGACCTTCTCGAAGAGCGGGTGCTGCGTGCGCAGCATCCGGTCGAGCCACCAATTCTGCGCCGCGGCGTACCGAGTCTTGGGATCGAAGAGCAGCGCGGCGTCGGGATAATCCGGCAGCGGGAGATCGGGCCGGGACGGGTGCAGGAGCGAATCGACGCCGCTTTGCGGTCCGAGTGCCGTCAGAGTTTCGATCTGGCCGGGCGTGCCGCCGAAGCCGGCCCGGCGCAGCAAGTGGGCGGCGTGGCGGCGCGTGAACGCGCCGTTATAGCGGCTCAGAGGATCGGCATCGAGCGACCCCGGCGGCCGAAACCCGACTTGCGGATCGGTGGAAGTATCCAGCTTCATGCTTACTCCCACAACGTCGTCCGGTTTGCGAAGTGTCGTGAGGATTCGGTGAGAGGTATGTCCGGACTCACCTAAGCTGGCGACTCCAGGCAGAGCCGGCCCTCACTCGGATGCTCTCGCAAGCCGTTTCCTCAGCAACGCGAGCCCTCACTCGCTGATTGGTGAAAACTACCCGCCCGCCAAATCTTCGAGGATTTCCGGCGCGGAAACGCCGCGGGTCGCTCGGCCGGAAGCGCTAACGTAGAGCCGGCCGCGCGCCCGCGACGCGGCGCAATAGAACGCGCGACGCTCCTCGGCGTTGTACATCTCGCGGATCCTTGACCGGAAGAGGACGTAGGTGAACTTCGCGGTGCGCGCGGCCGCGGCGTCGCCGACGTTTTCCTTGGGGATCATGCCGTACTTGGGCGTGAAGAGAAACGCGTCGGGAACGTAGTAGCGCGGCCAGGCGCCGGCCCGCACGTCGACCACGAACACCGCCTCGAACTCCTCGCCCTTCGCCGCTTCGACGTCCAAGACGCGCACCGCGCCGGGATCGCGCAGCGAAAGACCGAGCAAGTCGGCCTCGGCGTCGGCGACGCACTCGGCCCACGCTAGGAAATCCTCGAGCGCGGCCAGCGGTTCGCGCGCGGCAAACGCGTCGATCTCGGCGATCAAGCGTGCGATCAAGCCGGCTTCAAACCGCCCGCGGGCACCTTCGCCGAGGGTTGCGAGCGCCGACTCGGCGAGAATCGTGCGCGCGAGTTCCGGCAGCGAGAGCGTTCGCGCCGCCGTTTCCCAGCGCGCGCGCGCCGCCCGGAATTCGCTCACGCGCGCCCGGGCCTCGTCCGGCAGCGCGGAGTCGACGTCGCCGCGCGTGACGTTGCGGCCGAGGCGCAAGTCGCGCCTGCGGTCCCAGCGCGGTCCGGCGTCCTCGTCGCCCGTTCCCTCGGGCAGTTCGAAGAGCAGCGGCTGGGGAGCTTCCGCGTCGCCGCACAAAACCGCGATCGACGCGTCGGAGAGGCGCAGCCAGGGCGCCTCGAGGTTGCGCAGCAGATACTCGTGCCGGAACGGGTCGACGGCCGACCAAAGGGCCGCCAGCGCATCGAGCACGGCCGGGAACTCGTAGAGGCTGGCGGCACCCGCGACGTCGACCGGGACGCCTTGGGCCAGCAGCGCGTCGACGTAGACGTGGGCACAGCCGAGGTTGCGCGTGATCACCGCGATCCGCTCCGGGGGCAGGCCGCCGGCGATCAGGCGACTCGCCTCGAGCGCCACGAAGCGGGCTTCATCCCGCGCGGTCGAGCCCCGGTACAGTTGAACGTTTTCCGAGTGACTGGGCCGCGGACTGGAGCCCGGGTCGAGCCCGCGCAAAGCGGCCCGTTCGATCGCGGGCGCGCTGCGATATGAGGTGGCGGCGGCGATCGTCCGGCCCGCGCGTTTGAAGACCGCCGCGCCGCGCGCGCCGGTCGCGAAGCCGCGTGTCGCTTGCGCCTCGTCGCCGGCCAACGTCACCGAACCGAGCGCCTCACCGAAGAGCCCTTCCAAGAGGCTCAGTTCCGCGCCGGTGAGGTCTTGCGCGTCGTCCACGAAGGCCGCCGCGAAGCGGCGCCGCGCCGCGGCAAAACGTTCCGGGCGCTGTCGCATCAGCGTCGCCGCCTCGTAGATCGCGTCGGTCGGCGTCAGGCAGCCGCGGGCGACCAGCTCCAGGGCGTACGCCGCGTAGAGCTGGGCCAGGATCTTCACGAGATCGACCTCGCGCTCGCGCTGACGCTCGAGCTCCGCCGGCGTCACGCTCAGCGAATCGCGATACTTGGGCGCCGTCTCCATGATGAGGCCGGCGTCGGCGAAATTGGGCGGGCGGCCGTAGAACTCCATGGCGCCGCGCAGCGCCATGGCGCGGAACGCTTCGGGCGAAACGAGTGACGCGCGCAGCTTACGAATCAGCCGGAAGGCCGCGGCCGAAAAGCGCTCCGGCGCGCGCAGGCCCGTAATTTCGGGATCGAGCTCCTCGTTGACGAATTCCGTCCACTCGAGCGCGAAGAGCCGGGCGCCCGCGCGTTCGAAGTGCCGTGAGGCGCGGACGTCGTCGATCGCCGCCGGCGCGGTGAGCCCGTCGTTCGCGCGCGACGCCCGCACGAACTCGAAGGCGAGCGCACCGAGCGGAACGCACTCGATCGCGTCCGGCCCGACGTCCGCGGGCAATCGCGCGCGCAAGCGCGCGACCCCCGCGTCGCTCGGCGCGGTGAGCAGCACGCGGCGGCCGCCGCGGGCGGCCTCGACGGCGAGCCGCAGGAGTTCGGTCGTCTTGCCGGTCCCGGCGCGCCCGGCCAGTGCCACGGCCGCGCCTTGCACGATGTCGCGGGTCACCGGCCGAACCGGTCTTCGCGGGGCAGCGGCCGTTCGCGACAGGCGATCTTGTACGCGCAGTAGCGGCAGGCGTCGGGATCGTCGGTGGCCGGAAACCGGACGAGCGGTCCGTCGGCCAGCAGTGCGGCCAGTTCGATCATCTTGGCCCGCGCGCGTTCGAGCTCGACGATGCCGATCGTGCCGGTCGCTGAATCGCCGTAGGAACGCGGCGCGGCTACCGGCACGACTTCGAGTTCGATCGGCCGCACGTCGCGGGCGGAGTCCTTGAGCGGCACCAGCGACAAGCGCGTGACGCGGTCGCCCGCCGCGGTGCGCGCCCAGTAGTAGAACGGCAGCTGAAAGTCCAGGAACTCGGCGACTTTGGCGCGATACTCTTGCGCGCTCTCCGCGATGCTGCCCGTTTTGTAGTCGACGACGGTGACCGCCGCGGTCGCGTCGTCGCGGTCCAGCCGGTCGATATATCCGATGAACGTGTACCCGTCGAGTTCGAGGTTCACGGCCTCTTCGGTTCCGATGACCGTAAACGGATGGGCGCGCGCGCGTTCGACGAACCAGGCAATGTAGCGGCGCCCCGTGCGCTTGGCTCGGCGCCGCTGCAATTCGTATTCCACCGTCGTTTCGAAACCGGATCGAAAGCGCTCGAACGACGTGGCCAAATAGGAGTCGAGCTTACGTTCGAGGAGTTCGAGCGGCGCGGCGTCGGCGCGC
>Ga0116228_10001007_pt1 | contig 22898 bp, 18 predicted proteins | sample S1TSphfallax_2_FD_89694 | JGI IMG/M metagenome (GOLD analysis project Ga0116228, IMG submission 89694) | Host-associated microbial communities from peat moss isolated from Minnesota, USA - S1T2_Fc - Sphagnum fallax MG | ecosystem: Host-associated > Plants > Peat moss > Unclassified | place...
TTGAGCTCAGTTTTGGGGCAGACTACCATGACAGTAGGGCTACACTAATTTTTGCTATATTTTGCAAATTGGTTTTGAGAAATGTTTCTAGTGTAAAATTTAATACTTGAACAGAGATTCACCAATTTAGTGAAATCAAAATCAATTAAACATTCAATAGAAGAGACACCGGTGTGCTGTATACCAAAGCTTATAGGTTTAAAACAAAGTTCATAGATTAATCTTTTGCACTAGGTTAACAACTAGGGTTTTAGATTCACATTTGGGATTTAAATTTTGGTTTTATGGACTAGGAGTGAGGATGTGGATTATGATTCTCATAGTGCCTAGGCTTTTCCTAACCAAGGTAAGCCCCAAGCATCCAAGCATCCCCTAGGCAACCTCCCAAGTAGTTTTCATATACTTCCTATGTGACCCCATAAATAACCTCCCAAGTATCCTTTAATTTAATAAATCCTTTAGAAACCCCTTAGTTAAACCTTACATAGCTTTTCAAATAGCCCCTAGGTAGGCCTTAAGCATCCCCCTAGGTAACCTTCAAAGTAGCCCCTATATAGCCCCCTACATGGCCTCATAAATAATCCCCTAGGTATCCCTTAATGTAGTAAGTCCCTTTTATGGCCCTATGTAACTTCCAAATAACCCCATTGTAGGCCTTTGGGATGGAAATATGTAGCCCCCCATGTAGGATTTTGATAGCCCCTATCCTATGTAACTAGGTTGGAAAGACAATATTTAACCCTAACAACCCATGGGTAGGTATATAGATAATCCATAAACAAGAAGGTGGGTAGGTAGCCCATGAATAGGTAGGAAGACAGCCCATAAGTAGGTAGGTAGATAGCCCATCAATAAGTATGTAGGTAGATAGCCCTTTGGTAGGTATTTAACCTTTGAATAGGTAGGTAGCTCTTGGGTCTGTAGGTAGGTAACCTATGAATAGGTAGGTAGCTTTTGGGTAGGTAGATATGTAGACTTAACATACTTGACCCCTGACCATGTAGCCTTTTTGTCTATGTGATTGTAATGCAAGAAGACTCTAGTGAAAGAAAGGATGAGTGAGATAGTGAGGGTCAAAGTAAGGATTACTTGATGGATAAGAACTCTATCATGTTGAGAGGCTTGCAAGCCCATTGCTTTCAAAATCAAGATATTGAGCAGAAAGTTGGGTGTCATCCAGATCTGTTTAATACCTATGTCACATAAGCAGACAGTGAACTTGCATTGAGTAAGAACCCAAATAACGACGTCATCTAATCCACCACCAACCTTATAGCACTAAAAGCTAGAAGAACTTTACAAAAAAGTATCTGTAAATTTTTGTTAAAACATGATACTTACATTTCCTTATTCAACTTGAACAGTTGAATTGCAGTTGATAACATGACAATTTCTTGGGTGCAAGGGAGATGAGAAAGGGGGCCCAAAGGTTTTATTCAGAGAGTAAACAACTTGTACAGTATTAACCTGTAGCTCGAAGGTCAGGAGGCATGCTAGCCCAAAAGGTGCAAACATGATTTTTTCACTCACCTATGTGGTCGAGAACATCTCTGAGTTGATGGTATGCATGGAAATAGTAAGGAAATCAAAACCCAAAGCCTTTCACAACTGTCAAACCTGAATGAACGACTGACTATCTTGGGCCCTGAATCCTTAGATTGCTCACCAATAAGGTTCCCTTCTGGAAATTTCTGCACCTGGGTAGGTCATGTTGATATCATCCTCAACAAATTTGTTCACTGCTGGTACCTGTGATGGCAGCCTGGGGTCAAAAAAGAAAAGAAATAGTCACTACACATTGCGAGACCCAAAAATTTGTCCATGGTCATTTGATAATTCCAGTCTCACAAGTTATTGCTGAAAACTCTCTGGGTATGGACACCAGTTGCTTCTTACACAGAAGTAGCCTTTTGTCAGGGTTGGAGGATCAAACATACAAACAGGAATCTTTCACTGGAGACACTAGAAGGGTCAGAAGCACAGACCAAATCTAACAAGCAATCCAGTACTTAATGATGTCCTTAGATTGCAGCTCTGAACTGTGGTTGGGTTTGTCACAGATTGTAATTTTCTGAATTGTGGTTGGGTTGTCCAGCCAGAGTGAACCAACAACCATCAGGGCACCTTTCCATTGGAGGGCTATTATGACTCACTTGTGTGGATGAACGCCAACTAAGTTGATGTCAAGTTTCACCTTGGTAACTTAGGATAGGTACAGTGGGTAGGCAGGTTAGCATAGTAGGTGAGTTGGTACTAGGTCATTACTAATTTGGTGCATACAGATGGTTATTACATAGGTAAAGGCTAGTGGATTGTTAATAAGTAGGTAACAAAAACAGAAACTGAGCTAACTATAGTGGTTGGCTAGGGAACTGGAACAGAATGAAAAAGTGTTGCCTATCCACCCATCATCCATCCCTGTTGATGTGCTACTAGCTGTGGGTTCACTTTGGCAGGGTTGCCACCAGCATTTTACTTTAGTGAAGTTATGCCAAAGTCACCAGACTTAGAAGGAAAAAAGTATCTGAAAGTGCCATATTGTAGACAATTTCCAGCAGTTTGCCAAAATATAGCATGATTTTTTATTTATTTAAAAAAAATTCCTATGTAACCTCTAGCTGAATTTGGCTAATTCATCTTGTGGGGGACTGCCAATGTGATTACATTACAATTTTTTTTAAAAAAAAAACCCTGTTGTCATGAGTGGCTTTTTTTCAAAATTGTCAGGTAAGTAAGTTGGCAATCATCCGAAAAAGGCCAGTTTTTTTAGAAAACCTATTTTTCTCTTTGAACTCTAGCCAAATGTGGCGAAGACCTCTTGTGATCATCATAGGTCCACCTACCTCCTCAAAATTGAGAAAAAAAACCGTGGAGATGAGCTTGAGATTTCAGTAAATGAGCTCATCCACCTTTCTTCAACAAGGGTTCATAAACACAGGTTTAAGGAAAATGACGCCATAAGCAGAGTTTGGTAGCTTTTGCTGGCGTCATAGATAAACATGGCACCAAGTACTACTACTAGTCTACTACACTTCATATCCCCAATCCTCTGAAGTTGAGTACTTGCAAACTGTTGTGGAATCTGTTGGAAATGGCAGCAGCAAGTAACCAAGGGCTTAGAAAAGCTACCACCACCCCGCCCTAAGGACTGACTCGGTGCCAAAGATTTTCCCAAGGTACCAAGATGCATTGAATGCTGAGAAAATCAGAATCCCTGGGTAAGCATGTTTTCCAAGGACTGACTCGCGTCGTCTCTCTCTCACTCTCACTCTCTCTCCATTGCAATTTGCCCTGATCCCCATCCATCAATAGCTTCCGCCGCCAAAAAAAAAATCATGGCAACTTCTTGCAAAAGAAGGGTACCTCTATAGCTAGTCGCCTACAAAATCAGGCAAAAGCACAATGAAAAATCTTACCTCAAAACATAGCTAGCTAGCTCGTCGCCCGCTTGATTGCATGCAAAGTTTGATTCTCCTTGGAAACAGAGCAGAATGTTCCCAGATTTTAATGCAAATTTTGCTTTCCCCCACGTCAGTCATTACCCACTTTCTTTATGGAAAACTAAATTTTTTCTGGACCCCCCTGGTGAGAACTCAGACCTTCCCTCCCTCATGTGCACAGCAACAGATTGCAGCTGTTGGTAAAAGACCACTCTAGCTTTAAGTAGGTAGAGCCTCGTAAAAAGTTGCTCTGCCTTAACTTATAATTGATCAAACCCATGACAACTCCTAGCAGCAGTGAGGACAATAATAATATCGTGCACCAGAAAACTTGAACATGAAAATATTAAATCTGAGCAGACACTGAAGAAAATCACTTCGAGTCTCTGGAGCTTTTGGTCAGCATTGATATTCACCCTCTAAGCAGTAAAGTTTGAGGGGGGGGAAAATGTTTGAGAGTGAATATCAATGCCGACCCTGGATGCAGCTGATGATGACTTAAGTGTCAGAAGTTTTCCTGACTATTGGTGGAGTTCACTACCAACACAATCCAAAGAAAAGATAGATACACAAGTAAACAAAAAAAAGCACCCAAAAACCAAGTCAACCCCTCATCAAAATCTCTCATCCAAGACGAAATTTGCTCAAAATTGCTGGGGATTTGACTTATATTGCATCATTATCGATCAGTTCATCACCCTATTTTGCTGGATATCTCTTTTTACCTGAGTCTTCTTTCAACGTAAGTGGCTCTTTAGATTTTTGGCCTGCCTAATCGTGACATTGTGTTCTGTCAATTTGGTTTTGTCACTGAAACTTTTGTCTCTGTGAAGACCAAAAACAAGAAAGCAAAAACACTGCCACATGCTGCAAGCTTTGCTATGCACTGCGACTCAGATTGCTTTGCAGATCTGGGATGGTGGGTACTAGGTATACATTTGGTGCTTTAGATTAAAACTTTTTGCTCATATTGGTTGCTCTCTTTGGTTTGTGGGTGGCGGATCCCCTGACCCCACACCTTAATTGTGTATTCTACTGCGGATTTTATTCTGAGAATGGAATAAATAAAAAATCCAAGAAAAGGAAGAGAAGCTCATTTTTAAAATTAATGGCTCTGCCCTTTAGGCAGGATCAAAGTTCAAACAAAATCATGAGCGATGATCAATCTGCAGATCTTGGGTGAGGTAAATTTGAATGAAAAATGAATTTGTAAACAAAATTTGCGACCTAGATTTGGGTAGCTGGCTACAATTAGGTATTCAGCTGTCACTTGCAAATTGATCAGCCAAGATCTTTCGATCTCGAAATCTTTATACAGATGCTAATAAGTCTCTTTCCCCTGCAGCAGAGCCCATAAAACAAAACACTCCCGTAAAAGTATGCGTTCACATACTTTTAAACTTGTACAACATTTGATGCAACCAAATCACAAGCCTTTTTATCTCCAAAATAGAGGATCAGGGATTGATTATTCCAAAAAGTGGATGTATTGTTGTATCTTCACGTGTGTGAAATAAATACTGGAGATACTGCAGAGAATCATGATACAATCATCCTTTGCAAAACCGTTATCCTGGTCTTTAGTTAGAGTATAAATTCTGTAGATATTTTCTCAGCCGCCCCCCCCCCCGGCCTTTTTGAAGAAGAAGGATCTGGCTGCAGTAAGTAAGTAGCAGGGAGCAGCAGAGGGGGTGGGCAACAACACACCAGTTTTATTATTAGCCCCCTAAAAGTTTGCACGCTGCGACAATCATGGCCTTGTAACATTCCCCCAAAAATCTTATCTTGCACTTGTGGCGAGAGAGAGAGAGAGAGAGAGAGAGAGAGGTGGTGCTGGTGGTGCAACGGAACGCCATTCTTACTTACCATCTGCTCCAAATCCTTCCTCATCAGTAATCATCGAGTAATCCGCTTCTGTTAAAATTCAGAGGTGGTACACAATCCATTCTTGTGAACAATGTGCTAATGTCTTTCTCTGTGCAGAGTACAAAAAAAAAAACGCCTTTTCAAAGTCTAGACTGACTCTTTTTGCATTAACATTACTGATTCTTCATCTTGGCATCATGGGTCAGTCAACTGCTCATTCAAAGTTTCATCAGACTTCTTCGTTTTTCTAAGTGTACCAATTTCATCAAACTACAGATTCAGTTCCGAGAGGTTATGAACTTATTATCTAAATTTCTCCAACTAAACGTTGTGTTTTCCTGTTTTTTGGGCCTTTTTCTCTGACCTATGATTTGATCAGGGCTCCTCCGAAATTTCTTCTTCATAAAGAAGTGGACTCTTCGGATGTGCCTTTGGCGGAGTTTGCCTACTGTGATCTTCTGAGTTAAATCAAAAGCTTTGTAGGTTTCTTCCAGTTTGCAAACGAAGTTCGTATTTAACGAGTTTGAAGTTTCCTCACTCAAGAGACTACTAGTGTTATTGTTTCTCGTTTTGACTGATCAATTTATAAACACTACGCGAGTTGATTCTGCATTCGATCTCCTGCTGCTGCGGATCTGAAATTATTATTAACATAGCAGAACTTGTGGTGGGGCTCTTTTTTGTTTTTGTCGTTTTGTTTTGGGGAGTGGTGGGTTTCTTTTTCTCTTTTCTTTTTTTCTGTCAGGCACTTCTCTCGCCATGGGGTCCGAGGCGAACGTACACAAGTTGTTGCAGGGTGCAGCCGACCAGGAGCTACAGTCAGGGTTTAAGCGCATCTGTGTTTTCTGCGGAAGTAGCAGTGGGAATAAGAGCGTCTACATTGACGTTGCTATGGAGCTCGGGAACGACCTTGTAAGTTGCTCTAAAGTATTCTCTTATTCAACCTTGATCTTTCTACTAGGCACTGCTTTCAGCAATCTATGAACCCAACACATGAAATCTAGATATGAGCAGAATGAATGCAGTAATAATATGTGCACCAAAGGATGCAAGTGCATGCGGTAAGTACACAATACTTTGAACACATTTGAGCAACGCGTTGTAGTTTTGGGTGATATTGTAGCTGCTGGAGGTTTTTCAATTTTAGGCAATCTTGTTCATGAATGTTCGGGGTTGGATGTTGTCGTCAGGTGCGGCGGAAGATAGATCTGGTTTACGGAGGTGGAAGTATAGGACTCATGGGCAAGATTGCGGAGACGGTTCATGCTGGTGGTAATCATGTTATTGGGTGCGTGCTCTTCGTTGATCTTCTTCTTCTTCTCCCACTCGCAACAGCTAGCAGTGGGGAGAAACGAGAGTCCCAGTTCCATGCAGATTGCCAGCTGAAAGCTATCTAGGATCAGCAGGCTGCAACCGTTGCAACTCTTGGATTGGAACGTCAAGAGACGCTGGAGAATGTTATAGAAACGTCTTGTTATTTCTTATACGTCCTCTTGTTCAATCCTTTTGGGTCTCTTGTCAAACTCGTAGAGTCGCAGCTTTGACATACTTTCTGATTTAGTGGCTGTGGTGGATGGCTGCAGCGTTATACCCAAGGCCCTGATGCCGCGCGAGGTATGATCCAAACCGATCCTCCAGAGTTCCATTCCCGTACTCGAATCCAGCGCATCTTTGAATTCTGTTTTCCGCTACAACCGCTTATATTAATCAGAGTCTCTGACCTAGGAGAACATATATGTAGTCTTCGGTGGACAATTGATTTGCTTGAGATCTACGTGACTTTAGAACAACCCTGGGAACAATTGCACGCTGCAACCGCGATGTCATGACATGTGAAGCTGGGATCGTGATCCATGTGCAGATTTGTGGACAGACTGTGGGAGATATGGTCGTCGTAGACGACATGCACCAGCGCAAGGCCGAGATGGCTCGTCTAGCCGACGCCTTCATTGCCCTCCCCGGTATATATATAAATATCCCCGTGGCTCTCCTCCCTCCCTTGATCTGATTTGAGCCTGGTGACGTGCAGAACAATGTTATACTTGTGATTCATATTTCTCCGTTTTTCATGGCTCCTGGAATTGGTGAATGAGCTACCTAAAAAATATACTTGTTGTGCAGGCGGATATGGTACACTCGACGAGTTACTCGAAATCATCACATGGTCCCAGCTGGGTATTCATGCTAAGCCAGTACGTGACCCACATCCTCAATGGTGATGTCGAATAGCGTCCACCTTTTTCTTCAATGGTCGCTTCATTTTGGCACGAGGAGTTCTCTTACAACTCCCTGTCTGACATGTGGGAAAGTTCTCAGTTATCCTTTTTAGAAATCCCTCTTCGAACGATTGGCAAAGGGAAAATTGGTATTGCTTCCAATAGGTGCTTTCCAACCGAGGAAAAATGAACGACTTGTCCTTGTAGTCACATGATAGAGTTGTACATAAACCCTTCTAGATGAACTTTCCATGTGAGGTTCCTTGGGAATGTTGCAAAATCCCATGTGTTGCAGAATTCCCTCTTACTTACGTTTGAAGTCTATTCTTGGAGCTAAAGTTAGACAATTTTCCCTCCTGGGAATCGTCCAAAGAGCTCCTTGTGGAATCCTGCACAACCTTCTTCTAGAAACCTGGAGATCTTCGCAATTCTTCCGGATTCCAGAACCCAAGTCTAATACTCAAATGAATTCTCAAGTATTCTGAATCAGTTTGAATCGGAAATCAGCTCTAGTGATGATGAGAAGATCACATATCATGTGTATTAAATTATCTCATGCTGCGGAAGTTGTGTGGGTTGGTCTCGAATTGTATTCTAGGTGGGGCTTCTGAATGCCAACGGCTACTACGACCCGCTCTTGGCCCTCTTCGACAAAGCAGTGGAAGAAGGGTTTCTAAATGTTGCCGGACGCAGCATCCTGGTTTCCGCACCTACCGCCACAGAACTCATCGATAAAATGGAGGTGAGACTGCAAAACCACCATGACTGCTGCAAAACAAGCTGTACCGGCCGCGACCTTGCTGCTGCCAATAATTCAGGCGCAGTAGGAGCAGCAGCAGCAGCACCTGCTACTACTACTACTACTACTACTACTGCTGGCTTAGCCTCCTCCTTCTCCTCGAGTACCAGTAGTAGTAGTATTAGTCCTACTGCTCTGCTGCAAAAATAAAAGAACATGATCATCAATCCCTGCAAGAAGAGCTCATGTGAAGCTGATCAACAAAATTTTCTCCTCCTTTGCAGAAGTTCGCACCTTGCAATGACACAAACATGCCGCAACTGTTTTGGGGGGTAGCGGATTGATCATGAAGCTGGAGGAGCTCAAATCTCTCGCTGCAATTTCAATCTCCGCTGCTCTCACCTCCACCAGCCGTCTGTTCCGGCATCATCCCTTCCGGGAACCCAGTAAAAGTCCACAAACTGCGAATAGCACCCACAAACCAACAGTGAGTTCCAGGACGTAAGTGTTTTTGGGTGGTGGTGCGGATTGATAATGAAGCTGGAGGAGCTCAAATCTCTCGCTGCAATTTCAATCCCCGCTGCTCTCACCTCCACCAGCCGCCTGTTCCGGCATCATCCCTTCCGGCAACCCAGGAAAAAGTCCACAAACTGCGAATAGCACCCACAAACCAACAGCGAGTTCCGGGACATCAGTGTTTGTGGGTGGTGGTGCAACTGTGACTCACAACTGCGAAGCATTGCACCCACAAGTTTGCACAAGAGTTCTAGTGTCACCTGAAATCTTTAGGCTCTTTTTTTGGATCTCAAATTGACCAGTGTATATCTTTAAAGGAAGAAAGGCAACCGAAAGGGCCCCCCAAAAGAAAAGAAGAAAAAAAACGTCACCATTTTCTGTACAGATTGATTGTCCCATTTTTAATGCCAATTCTTCTGCTCTTTGTTTGTTTGATTTTTCTCTCTAAAGTGTCAAATGTTATGAAATCAGTCTCACCTCCCCAAATTCGTGGGTGAATTGTGGAAGGTCTTGATTATAATAGAGTTAGTGTTTATTTTGGCAAAATAGTGAATGAATGAATTGTGCAATGTAACAAGTGTCATGTGGTTATGTCATATTTAGGCCAAATTTGTTGGTGAAAAATTTCAAGGTTTCAAGTATTGTAGATGTAGTGTAATTTGTCAAATTTGTAGTGGAATTGTGCAAGGTTTGATATTATACTTGGTTATCACATTTTTTCCCAAATTTGTGGGTGAGTTGGGCAAAGGTATAATGCAGTTTTGCATATCTTGGGCTGAGGGTGGGCATCAGTTGGATTATCATTATTTTTCTTGCTTTGATAATCTTACTACATTTCTGCTCTCGTTAAATTCTTTATATGAACCATATCTGTTTCCCCAAGAACTTGTTGCAAAAGGTGGCTTTTCCTGACCATGGCATACTACTAAAAGATCTATATTTCTGAATTCCACATACAGATGATGATCAAGACAATGAACAACAGGTCTATTTCACATATAAGCTATTGATGGAGAAGAGTCTAAGCTACATGCATGCACCTTAATTCTAATAAGTGAAATGGGAAAGCAATATGGTTGAACGTTGACTTCTACAAATTTCACATTCAGATTCTGCATTCTAGTTGAAATTCTCTCTCTCAAGTAGGACTAAGGAAAAAATTAAGCTCCCAAATGAAGGTAGTCATATTTCAAATGGAGAAGGTTTGTGCCATAGGCTTCTTGAACAAGATCTGGCATATGTGACTAAGAGCACAAAGTAGGACATGTAACACAAAGAGGTGAAAGAAGGACAGAATTTCAATACCTGCATGTGAAGAAAGGTGAGCTTAATCCAAAAGCCTTGAGTGGTTGAGTGCGGCCTCCCTTGTGCAATTTCGTCATTCATGGGCATACGCAATCAGGTGCAGATGTTTAGACATAAACCTAACGGACAATTGACTAAAGAATTTCGACATCAGTAGACATTGAAGGTAAGGAACATGGTAAAGACGAAAGTTCACAATGCTCCAACCAATGCCTAAAGCTACAATATTGTGTGTGAGCTTGTAAACAACAAAATGTGCAAGTTGTTTGGATTGAAATGGAGTGTATGTACCTGAATGTCAAGCATGAAATGACTTGTTGCCGAGCACATTCGTTAAGTCTTCAAAGAACGCGCCATCTCAATAATAAATTCACCCCTCCTACACCTCAAGCTCACTGGCATCGATCTCCCACCAAACCCCCAATGTTGTTCTACGAGCTCCAAAGCCTAACTGCCGATCTAATCAAACGTCAACCTAAACCCTAACGAGCTAGTAGGCGAGCTAGCTACTGATCTAGGGCAAAAGTCGACCTAAACTTGTTGAGTCCTTTTTTGGAATTTGGCATTTTAGCCAAAATGGCTAGGTCATCCATAATAAGCCCTAGCGTTGTGCCAAATTTGCCTATAAACCATATTTATGAGTACAATTTTTTTAAATCCATCTATATTTTTGGCCACACACTAATAACCAATTGTGGAAATTTAGCCATTTAAACTATTTTTTTTCTCGCTTCTAACAATTGAAAAACCCCAAAATTACTTGGTTTTAAAAATCTCAATTTATAATTTCTTTGTTTTGCACTAGGGTAGTACCCTTTTTTTTTATTGGAAAAAAATAGCCAAAAAAAAAAACTAAAAACTAAAAATGCGAAAATGTGGTTCATTTAAAAAGTTTCAATAACCAGAAATTATCAAAAAAAAGAAAAAAATCTCTAAATTTATATATTTGATTTTCAATGAGTAGTCACAAATATAGAAGGATGGCTAAAGATAAATGTGCTTCAAATCTGGTCTATAGCCATATTTGGTTACATGTTCCTAAGGATGGTAGCCATTTTTCTCTACATGTTTCTAGTATGATCGCCAATTTGTCTATATAAAAAAAAACTCCAAAAAAAACACTATATGTAGTCACTATGCACCAAACACATTTCAATGCGCCATACATGCCAGAGATACACATCTCTATGTGAATCTTCACTCCTAACCACTTATTTCAAACTTCAATAAACATTTTGGCGCATTCTTGCATGTGTTCTTAAGCTCCTTTGCTTCAAGTTCTTCTTGCATGAAGCTAAGGAATCATTCATGAAACAAGGTGATGTAAGTTGTGGAGTTTTGAGTGAAAAGAGGTGACAAAAGCCTTCACATAACGTTTTGTAGGATAAGTTTAGACAAGCTCTCAAGTGCATTTTTTTTTGTTTATTTTGTTGATGCAAATTAGGTTTGGCAGTTGGTATAATGGATTGTATGGGGTTTGTAGTTCAAATAATCTTTGCAAAGAAGTTGCCATGTACAAAGTTGTGTTCTAGGTAAAGGTTTGGGTTTCCCATCCTTAGACAACAACATGGTAAGGGCTAGATTTGTTTCTTTGCTACATTTACCAAATGTAATCACAAACCAGTTTTTTTTTTTTAACTATCCAAATGAGAAGCTCATTATATTAAGCACATTAGATCTCAACGAGATTGAAGTTGTATCAAAACACATGACGAAAAAAATAATGGTTTTAGGTCTCAATAATGGAAGATTAAAGATCAATTTTTGAAGCAAAGTCTTCTGTGACAACTGTTTGGGGTTAGCTTCTAGATGTGTAAATAAGTTAAGTGAGATGTAAATTTGGCCATTAGGCAGATTGTCTTTGTTCTCATCATCATATTGGGTTGTTTGAGGGGTGTAGCCAATGCCCTATTAAGGACCTACAACTTTTGTGCACAAACTCCAACCACTAGGCATTGTTTGGTTCTATTGACATATTGAGGTACCATGATTGAACCTTGCAAAGGTTTTTCAAAAATTGTTTTGAAAATTTAGAACCTTGGGGCCATAATCTTTTATAGTCGTTTGCACCCTGGTGATCTTCTACTAGCTCCATGCAACAAGGTATTCCTACAACCAAGACTCCATATGAGCAATATTGTGATCTCTAGGTAGCCAAAGTTTAAGAAGCCTTGTGCAAAATTGGGGTGGACCAAGTAGTTCAAGATTTGTAAGCTAACTCATTGGATCACCCTCAAGTTACTTGTGAATTACAATGAAGTTTTAGAACTTCAGTGAAGTTTTAATTTGGAAAATCAATTGACAAAGTTAGTTATTATGTCTACTTAGAAACCAAAAAATAATGACAAGTTATAAAAGTTTCCAGCTGTAGCCCTAAAGAGAGAGCTACAAATCTATTGGGGGTTTTTGCAATGTCTTTGTTGTTAGTAGGAAGGACCCAAGCTAGCTTTAACATGTGGCTTTTGTTCTTTTCATTTATTTTTTGGAGGAGGGAAACTATTGATGTTATTATGAAGAAGAGGGTAATAGCCTTAAAGTGCAACTAGGAAAGGCCATGTAGGCACAATGCCCCTATAGCAAGCATTGCAAATTTGCATGCAAAGTTGGTTGAAGGTAGAGCTATGCAAGTTCAAATTGTTCAGAAGACACTAATAGCGCATCATTATAAGAGGATATGCAAGGATCAAACTATGTCCCAAGTTTATGTGATGAAAACCCATAAACCCATGGATTCATTGTTTTAAAATAGCCAATGGGTGTGTATCGACATGCAAAAGAAAAAAAGGGCTAGGAGTCCTTCTTTGATTGAAATTGAAACAAGGTTGGACTTTGAGCAAACATTGGCGAAGACATTTAGGACTTCCTTAAACCCTTGAAACCTAGTTGATATTTATATTAGGATGTTCCATTCCTAGTGCAAATTGGTTGCCTAAATTCGAATTAGGGGTCTAATAACTTTGGCAAAAGAGTTATAGGTGTCATGGATCATGTGAAAATGGTTACTAGCTTGCAATGTGTCTATGGTTTAAAACACACATTCTGAATCATTCCAATAGTGCATTTGTAGATTTATGGTGACAATTTTCTATTTTGAAGCATGGATCTTAGTTCAAGATTAATAGCTAGGGAATCGTACTTGTTAATGTTCATGTTCATACTTGCTAACGTTCCACGAGTTTTGGATTATTTTTCATCTTATTACAGGGTGGCAATATTACAACATTATTTACACGTTGGACAAATTGAATCCAACCTACCTGAAATTACTGGCATAGTTGCACAAGTGTTGGAGACATGTAATGAGAATGTCAAGTCAATCCAATCCCTCAATACCACCATTCTTGAGTTTATGTATGTGCCAAATGTAGGTGATTGGAATGGGTGCTGGAAGTTTGGACCTCAAAGGACAAGCTTTAGCAAATGAAAAAAATCTACCCCATGTGTTGGAGAACACAAAATTGCATGCTTAGAAATATAAGAATCTAGCTATAGATTTTAATGCTAGTGGTGCAACAAGAGCTAGTTCTAGAGGTCAAACTAGTGGGGGACACATGATGGAAAACATTTGTGTCTACTCCTTCAATAACCTAAACTTCTTGGAGCCCCTGATTCCAAAACTTCAGATGATGAAATGAATGTTTATACAAAAAAAATTCAGTAATGAAAGTATTGCAAACGTGCTGCATTTTGTTATGATGCAAAAATATGACTTTTAGTAGGTTTTTGTATGGTTATATATAGGGTTATAGTCTTGCTGGGAGTTGATGCCATATATATATATATATATATATATATATTATTTTATTTTTAATTTATATTTTTTTTTCAATGCAGGTGATTGGTATGACCATGATGAAGTCAATGCAGGTATAAATGTGGCCAACATTAAGGAAACATTAAACCTCATTGAATATTTTGTCACATTTCACATTAAATAAAAATTTAGGCTTGATATGCTAAGTTGGCGAAAATGTTGTATTTGTAGGTGCTTGATGCGGTCACTACACATACCCAAGGTACATACATGTGATCTATGCATATGTAAAGCCCAAGTAGTTTTGTTGCATGTGTATGTAAATAGTTGAGATAATTTGATTACATTATTTCAAACTTTAACTGTGCACTAACATCTAGGTTGGTTAAACCATGTAGGTGCTTGATGTAGTCACCAGTTTGTTGAACAGTGAGGTATGTCCATGGAAGAGCCCAAATTCATGTTGTAATGTGAAGGTTTTAAATTGAACTCATGGCATTCCAGAAGTCTTTGTGCTTCAACTAATGATATGAATTTCCTTGTTAATTTCCATGCAGGTGATTAATGTGGGCCAAATATTGCCAAGTCAAGTATGAATATCCTATAATGTGTAAAGCTAATAATCCCATACTTTGTTCCAACTTAGGTTTAATTCTATGCCAGGTGTCTATAATTACTTCAAGTTTTAAACTTGGGAATTGAAACTATGTTTTGCAATTAAACGTCTAAATTAGGGTTGTTTGTTTATTTTGATGAAATAAATGAACTATTGGGTTTGTGATTGGGTGATTAAGGTGGTCACCACATAGGAGAACAAAGTTCGTGTAACCTCTCAAGCAACTCAGAGCCCAACTCAACTGAAAGGTACCAATGTAACCACTCAGGTGGGTCCCCATAAGCTCCAAGTGCCAAACATGTAATTTGTTGCAATTGTTTAAGTTGTCTAGATTGACCAGAGGTCTATTTTTTAGGTTATTGGAGCCAAATTTCTTGATTATAGATGTTGTGCTTATTTAGGGCACATGTGAATAATGCTCTCTAAACCCATGTTGATTCATTTAAGCAAATGAAGCTAAAGTTGCCATAATGGTCAAAAATCAGACCCCATATAAGAAATCTGCCACCAACGCATTAAAATGCATCAAACCAAGTATTTTTGGCAACCCTAAAACTTAAATTAAACAACTTTTCACTCTTTGCTTTACCTTTGACATTTTATATATGATGTTCACGTAGGGTAATAAAAAACAACAATCTTTCAATGAACTTGTAGTGTACCCACAACCAAGACTATTCTCTAAAGAATAATGGTCAAAATAATGTTCAGACCAAGGTACATTGTGATATGTTTGGTTTTATGTGGGTGGCAGAGCAAAAGGTAGAAGAAACCAACAAGGGTAGAACCCCCCAAGCTTAAATCTCGAGGAGGTGCAGCAACAACACAAGAGCCATGTGTGGAAGTCTTAGACATGTGCAAGGGAGATAACTTTCTACATAGAAATTTTAATTGATCTTTGTATGCTCAAAACATCAAAATGTCATTATGTCAAACCACAAACCTCCTTGATCTAGTATTGCATTTCATGACCTTGTAACATGTTTGTGCAGTTTGCCACAATTGAGATGGTTTTCTTGCTACATAAGCGAAACCTAATGGAATGGGTATCCATGCTGCAAGTGCAGTAGTTTATAAAGATCCAGGGGATTCATTTCATGGGACACATTTTGATGATGGGTTGTACAAGTTGGAGGTGCGTGGATTGATGCTCCTAGATGCGCCTTTACCATTCCCAAATCACAAAGATGACCTACCACAATTAGAGCTAAAGCAAGTTCAAGGCCAAATCACATAGTGGAATTGTGCAATGATGTGGAAAACTAGTAGGTACTTATCCTTTTCAAGTATTGTAGTTAATACTAGTTCCATAAACTTCATGGAACTTGTGTGAAAATGCTTTATAATATATGTGAACAGCACAAAATGATAGACCATTTACATGTCAGCACCTGGGCCAATCATTTTCACCAGCCAATTAGAAACATCCCTCTTCTTCATTTGGCCTTCTGGAGATTACTGGACATGATTGTATCCAGTGGTCATTTACAGGTCCAAACTCCAAACCTATTTTTGCTCTATTTGAAGGCTGTACTTCTTCATCCAAAGTACAGCGAACAGGTCATTTCACTGTTGCCTGTAGGCCTGCTCTAGTAGCCACATCCAGTATGCATATTCTTTAACATCCAGGATTACTGTTTGGTATCTTTAGGCTTATAAAAGTTCATGTAAAGATGTTGATGTCATAGTAATGTAAATAAAAAATTTCAACAAAATACTATCAGTTGGAACTTGGCAGTTGCAAATGTGCAGCAGGAAGGGAGATTTGAAGCAACAGTTTTGTAGGTTGTAGGGATAAGAAGAGAGCTTTCTGGACTTTGGCATTGAATCCTTTTTTTGGGGTGTGCTTAGGAAAGATCTTTTTGCCATCACCACTCACAAGAAGAAAAAAGTTGAGTTGAGAAGAGATCACAGTGCTGAAGATGACTCTTTGATTTGCTGCATGGTGGGTGGTCAATGAACTAGCAGTAACGAGAAGAAACAGCACAAAAGGATACACACACACGTGCACACACACATTATTGGTTGCCAAGAACAAGAGAGCAAGAAGAGAAGAAGACAAGGGAAGAGAAAGGGATCATGGGGAAGACACCAGTGAGGCTGAAGGAGGTTTCGTACTCATTGTCACCAATTCACCAGCATGCGATGAGAGGTCTTCTCAAGGATTTCTCTTATAAGAGTGGGAAGAGAATATTTGACAATTGGGTATCAGCTCTGTTTCTTCTTGTCCCTGTCTATGGCTCTTACTGGTTCTTCTCTTACCCTTCTTTGCCTCCTGACTCTGAAATTTCAAGCAGATTTGACAGGTTTCTGTAGAAACACAATTTGTTGTGAAAAAATCATTCTTCTTGCAGCAAATAAAACTCTCATTTGAGATGCTTCAACAAGATTTTGGCAAAAATTGTGTCTCCTCTCTGAAATTCCAAGCTTCCATTTGCATATCTGTTGTTACAACCATTTTTGTTTGCCAATTTGTCTTTCTGGTTCCATGGTGCATTGAAACTCACTTATTTATCAGTGTGGTAATCAGAAGGAGCATCATAACACAACAAGATTTAGAAACATGCATAGAGTTTGTTTTGATCAAAATGTTCTGAATATGTCCAAGGAGTAGGTGAAAATTTTGGTAGTTTTCTTGAGAGGTTTCTTCGAGTGCTGTGTTTACAGGTACTCTGAGCATTACAGGGAGGTGGAGAAGCTTCATCATCGAGACTAGATATGATGTTAAAACATGAAACGCCCAAGTTGTCTTCCTAATGAAATTCTCTAAAGTCCAAACACTGAGCTTCCTACAGCTGCTTCTGGCTCCATTTTGAAAATCAACCTTTCTTTCTTTTCCTCTGAAGGTTGATGATGGGTTCTTCTAGATGATGAAAACAACATTCATGCCATACTCTCAAGAAAACAAACTGTTTCTGAAGTTTTTTTTGCCAAATGTCAGATTGCAATAAATGACATTCTTGATGAGGAGTACTTCATTGAGCATTAGCTCTAAAGAAGATTTTCTCTGGTGACTGCTGCAATGCATCAAAGACACTGGAACAACTCCAAAGAACACACATTTTCTCTCAAGAAGAAATACAGCTGCATTACTGAAAGTTGTAGAATCAGGCAACACAAGAGAGATGTGTGATTTACTCAGAGATTTTTTGTAATCTGGGCATGTTCTTCATGTCATCCACGTCTGCTGGACTCCACCAAAAACCTCTCTTGAATTTACCTCTTGAGAGCGTCTTCTTCTTCTGTTGTTTTTGTTGCAACTTTTGTTGTCACTTTCTCCATAGCCTCACCTTGCCCTATCCCCTTTCTCTTGAGCTGCTGCTACTGGAAACGGCCTTGTCATGATACACCAAGTATATCCTGTTTACAGAAGAAATGGCATTTTGTTGGAATTTTATTTTGGAATGAAAGATTTGAAGCAAAGTTGTTCTCTTCTCCACCTTAAACATGGTACTCTTGCCTGTCGCCATGTGCATTTGCAGCACTGCCAACACTACTGAAGGAGAAGCTGGTGATTGACAGTGCTGTAATATGGACACCTCCAAACTCCACATACGACTCTCTGCTCTTTCTTCCACAGATGCATTTGCATTCTTACTATTGTGATTCAGTTCACCCAACAGTAGTCACACCCTCAGAATCTCATGCATGTGAGAGGTGTCAGCTATTGGAGAGACAACAGCAAGTGTCTGCTGAAAATTCCACAACTACAGAGGTGTGAGCTTTGTGACAGAGTCTTGCTATCTGTTGACTGGAATACTGTGTGATAAGATTTTTCATGTACATGTTGAGAGAGAGAGAGCTTTAAAGAACGAATGACTCTTACCTGAGATGTCTTTTGGTTGCGAACCAGAAGTTCTACTACATATAGTGCAAGACATCTTCCATTGTGATGTCTAGGGTCACACCCTGGGAGGAAAGGTGATCCTGGAATAAGGCCCTGCCCCAGGTAGGAACCAAGGGGGGCCTTACTTCGAGCACACCCTGCTCGGAGTGCATTACCTTCTCATAATGAGCAGCAAATATATATATATATATATATATGTATATGTACATGAATCGTCTGTCCCTGTGATACTCGTGTGAGGCAGAGTACCTGTGTGGAGACATCTGATGAACATTTTGAAACCTGAGGAACATTTCCTTTTAGGAAAACCTGATCCCTTTGCAGTTTGGACAAGTTACAAAGTATGATGGGGCCTGCACGTACACTAGAAAACTAGTTAGAGGTCATTATGATTGCAAGCACTTTAATAAGGTTGCGATCACACTCATTGTCGTGTTATTCCAGTGATGTAGGAACTGGTTTATATGGGGTGGTCTGCAAAAAAAAATTGTATGTCATTTTTACATGACTATTTTGGTCGTATGGTCATCCCTTGACAATTTTAGAGACAACTTGTAACTGCTTCATCATTTTTCAATTTAACTATCTCATTTTTTTAACAACTACCTTACCTAGTGAAATATGAAAAAAAAGTCTTATTTCATTTTCAAGTTTAACTCTCTCATTTTTTTACTAATAACTATCTCATTTTATTTTTTAATAACTATCTTCCTCTTTTACCTTACCCATCATGGATATAATATTTAATAAAATTTAAAGTTGATATAAATAATAATGAGATATTGAAAACCAAACGGGAACATGATAAGTAAAAATAAAAGTTTGAATGTCACTGTTAGTGTGCAACAACGTGGAGCCCAAGTTGTTGTTGTGGAAATTTTTGTGCAATTTCGTAGATGTGCCTTGTGTTCCCAATTGAAGAAGGTGAGCTATGATCAATAAAGATTTGGGGTATTTGGTGAGTACAAATTTTGAATATATGTTTGATAAGAGAATATTTGTCAAATGAGTCTACATGGGGAACCAAATTGCATTAAGACATGGAACTTGATTTAGTGTTGAAGGCTATAAGATATGAGTTCTTTGTGTAGGGTAAAACCCTAGGTTTGGGGCACAAAAAAAGGGGGGGGGCTTAAGATGAAGTGGTAGTTGAATCTAGCCCTTGCATATTGGGTATGTGTCCCCTTGAGGGCCTACAATCAGAAACATGAGGTGAATATTAAAAACCTAACATGTACATAGATCATGAGGTGTGTGGAGTGAGAGTCGCCTTATGTGTATCAGAGAAGAAAAACTGTGTATATAAAAAAAGGCAGGGATGGAACCCATACACAAGGTGTACAAGGCAAATAAAAGCTTAAGAACACATGTCACACAAAGAACACAACAATTAGGACATCACTAAAACACCAATAAAATAGAAGATGATAAACTAAAAGGGGTCATCTGCCACTGATCAGCCAATGACAGAGGTGCACTAGCTGAAATGTGTGGAAGACATGAGGATTGCCTCCCAAGCACAGCAACCTCAGAGGATTCTCTCACACCTAAATGTAAGAGGTGTAAGGTAGCCTAGCATATGCTGGTTAGTAAGCTCCTAGAGTTCTATTTTTTTGGTGTAACAACAATACATCCAGCGATGTAACCTTTTTAATAAACAATCATTGTGACATTCTATATGCCCTCAATTTTTTATACTTACTTTTTGTAATATGAAATATTTAGAATTAAAATGGTATGATTACATAGCTCAAAGATAACCTAAAGTCACTTCACATGCCCATTCCTGTTAGCAAATGTGCTTAGGAATGTATGAACCTTTTTCTTTGTTAATCTTTAAATAGAAACTTATGAAATTATTGTTAACCTGTAATTTGATTACACATTAAACACAACTATTGTCAATTTAATTCATTGGCATTGACTTCCCTTTTCAAAGATTTTGGTAAGTTGTTTCCTTATCATCTATCAAGGCATTGAATGCCCAAGTAAACTTCATATTATAATCAACATTATATGAGTCTTAGAGCATCTCCAACGATAAATGCAAAAAAACTCCTGTAACCTAAAGTTAGTGGTGTTGATGGAGGGGCCGACATTCATTTGTTAAGGATAATTCAAAGTGAAGACCACCCATCCCCTATCATCACGGCCCACCATCATTGTGGGGCCACATTTTCATGCTACATGTTGATTTTTGAAATCTTGTCAATGTTTGCGTGTTTTGGATTGATTTTTCACGCTTGTGGATTGTTTGACACTTGAAGCTTGTTAAGTATCTTGCAACTTGTTCCTTTGATTTGATTCATGCGTGAAATTTATTTGCGATTGAAGCACATTGATGCAAAATCTTCACATGATTTGATTATAATATATTTTGTTCCTGATCATTTGTTTTTATGATTTTTGTCTTTTTTGATCATTTCGTGGTTGCTACAAAATGGCATTATGATAACAAAAATTGTTTGATGGGATTGCCCAAGCACTAAAAGCTGCAATTGATCTTGTGTTTGGTGTTTTGATGTTGTAAGTAGCAAATTTGCAACAACAGGCAAGAAGACAACATGGGGAATCTCTCCAAGGTTGTAGCCCAAATGTAACTCAAGAGCATGAAGTCAACCATAATTGAATTGTGTGAAATTATTTTGTAGAACATTCGATCTACAACGATCAACTTTTTCATCATTGATATCAAATGCATCACACATTGTTCTTCTGCATCATGGATAACATATATGCACACGACATTTATTTTGTACAAAAGATATATGCATGTGGTGTTGTCAAATTGAACTCCATCCAAAAATGCACATGCTTGCATACAGCCAAGTTGTTGATGATTGCAATGAGTATTGCAAAATTGGAGAAAACACAACATTTGAATGTTTGTGACATTTTGTGAGAGTAATCAGGGAAATTTTTGAACCAAAATTTCTTAGGAAACCCACATAAGTAGATTTGGAAAAGCAATTGAAAGTGAATGCAGAGAAAGGCTAGCCAAACATGTTTGCTTCATTGGACTGTATGCATTATCATTGGAAAAATTGTCCAGTTGTTTGGCAATTTTCATTCACAAACAAAGACAAAAACAAATTGATCATCTTGGAGGCCATAGTCGATCGAGGGTTGTGGATCTAACATCTTGGAAGCAACAACAATTTGAACGTTTTAAATAGGAGTCCTTTGATTTGGGATATTTTGGGGGTTGTAGGTGTGGATTTCAATTTTGAGGTGAATGGAATTAGACACTATCGCTACTACTTGTTAGTCAAAAAAATCTACCCTTGGTGGTCTTGTTTTGTATTTATGATCCATGAACCACAAGGAGAAAAACGCAAACATTTTGCCCAGTTGCAAGAGACAACTCGCAAAGATGTTGAATGTTGCTTTGGTGTTTTGCAAGCAAAATGGTAGATCATGGCAAACCCTTGTCAATTGTGGGATCACAATGTGATTGCAAATGTGCTAATGGCATGCATCATATTGCACAACATGGTAATTGAAGGTGAAGAAGACCTAGTTTTGGAATTGGCAATTGAACTACCTGATAAAATTCAATTGATGAAAGGATTGACCTTTGCAAAATATGTTGAAGGCACAAATGAAATTGAAAACCAACAAGCACACTACAACTTGAAAAATTATCTAATTGATCACCTCTAGACATTGAAAGGATTGAACCAACATCTTTGATCTTTTTATTAATTCACACAAATTTTGCATATACATTCAACATTGTGATTTTTTCTTTTTTTTCCAAATTTTTGCTATGTAATCTCACTTGCCAAATCAATGTAGTTCTGATCGTCACATTTTTTTGCATTAACTTTGTGATTAGTGGTTCATTTGCAGCAAGTGTGGGACCTTCTATTGCCTTGTTTGTTTGTGTTGGTTGGGAAGTTTATGTGTTGTTGTGCTTGAGTTTGAGGTGAATTCGCAGCAAGTCCAATTCCTTTTGCTTTTGAACATGAAAATACTCGCACACCTTCTCTAACAATAGTTGATCATTGGGTATGGAGAATACGGCCATCATGATTTGGTCTCGTATGATGGTAGTTCATTCCAAAGTGGTAACTGCCATATTTATGATGGCACACACTTGTGTGTTGATGCTACTATAAGCTCCAACTTTGGATGTGTTTTAATTTTATTTTGTTCTTTTGCAACCTGAAGGTCGTTTTGATGCTAGAGGCACATCAAAGGCAACATCGGCAATGTCAAACACCTACACACCATTGTTATTTATGTTGTTATAGTCACCTAGACTAATCTTTCTTTTCATTGGTGATGAAATTTTCTTAATCTCTTCTCGCATGTCTGCCCACCAAAGTACGTTTTACAACACATACCAAACATGAAGGTATGTGAAAGCTTGATGTTTTGGATGCTTTGTTTTGTGCAAGTCTAAAGCTTTGTGAAACATATTTTCAAAACATGTCCCTAATTCACAAAAAATGCAAACACAACAATGTAGTTTCCAATGAACTTGACAATATCATGTTCGATGATGCCCCATTTTGTTTCTAATGACCTTGCAAATTTTGGAGCGTAACTAACGAGACGTGATTCATTGAAATGATTTTGCACCTTATCCCAAAA
>Ga0116228_10001008_pt1 | contig 22890 bp, 13 predicted proteins | sample S1TSphfallax_2_FD_89694 | JGI IMG/M metagenome (GOLD analysis project Ga0116228, IMG submission 89694) | Host-associated microbial communities from peat moss isolated from Minnesota, USA - S1T2_Fc - Sphagnum fallax MG | ecosystem: Host-associated > Plants > Peat moss > Unclassified | place...
CATCACAAATGCTGCTACTTCTGCTGCTGCTGCAAAAACCAAACCAAACCAAAAGCGGACCTTCTATCGAGCGAGAAATCTCCTGCAGCACATGTTCGACGGCTAGTCCAGCGTCCTCTTGTTGCAGCGAGCGGCACCTGAAGCGGAATGCCAGCAGCGAGTAGTGACTGGGGACTCAAGGCGTCCCTTGCAACCGGTTCGGGTTCATTTGAGCATCTCCAGGAATGTGATCCTACACAGTAAAATTGGATGAAGAAAAATCAAAACATGTCGGTTTGGCTCAAGAAAATGGTTTTGGCTCAGCGTAATGCTACAGTTTGCCATGCCTGGTAAAGGGCGCACCAACTCATTGCACCTCCAAAAAAGAGTGTAATAAATAGGATCTGACTGCTGTTCAGTATTTCTGATTGGTCAATGATAATAATTGGACCAGGTGGTTTGCTATTACGGTAGTATTCCCCCGCCCATTTGCTATCCCAGTTTCAGTTTTATGGGTGGGGTTGCAAAAAAGTAAATAACTAAAACTTTGATGTGGAAAAACATTTGCAGAGTCACATACTCAGCACTGCTGGAGATGCCCTAAGAATTAGCATAATAATAATAGGCATATTCTGAAGAGCTTCTTCACTCGCCCCATTATTTGGGTCTTTAGCAGTGTTTCTAGGATGTTTTAATGTTTCTCTCATCCAAGATGACTTACAAATTGTTTCTCAGCCCTCACTAATAAACATGACAATTAGGATAGTAAGAAATGGCAATAAAAATTAAGAAACTACAGAAATCAACCTATCTAGACCCATCATTCTATCTTATCAACCAGGAACAATTATTCTATTATCCAATACTTTTGCAAATTTTGGGTGCATTGGATCTTGTGCAGATATATATTTATTGTGTACCTATTTGTTAGATTTATTAGTTAGTTAGAGTTTCTTTTCTTTTCTTCTCCTTTGAAAGAGTCACTTTTGTTGGCCCATCACCAATTCTATTGAAACACTGAGCACTCCCCCAAAAGAGAAGCACGTATATATGCTTGTCATGGGCCCACCTAAATATAGTTTATATATACTCTACTGCCTTGAAAGCTTTGACATTACTTATATTATTTTCAGAAATGTTGAAATTTTCAGATTATTCTTTTCAAATAAATTTTTTTGAGAATGGAAATATTGAATCTTCAAGAATATTATTTTTTCAAAATGAGACTTTTTAATTAAATAATTACTTAACAAACATGTATCAAAGTTGCATATATATAATTTATTTATTTATATATGAAAGTTCAATTTTGGCCAATGCATATGGGAAAAAGTGTGATGCTATTGGGAACATATTAGGGAATGCATTAGGAACTTGATGGGAATAGCCATAAAACAAAAAATCCTTCCCCTCCAAACCCAAAAGAAAAAACAACACATTTTTAAATGTGTGTTGAACCTTTTAATTGATTACATGAAATTTTTATTCCTAAATTTTTTTGTGATCACCATTTTTGACATGGTCTAATACCCTTGTCTAATAGTGCAAATATATGTATACTAACCCAAAACCAATTTATTACCCCAAAACCAACATAAATTTGACTATACTTCATCCAACAAATATAAATTTTGATAGAATTATTATAACTTTTCCAAATAGACCACAACATTTAATTTATGACTCTCACTTGGTTTTTGCCATGGATCATAATTGTCATATATTTTAGCAAATATTATTAGAGCAATGTTGGGTGAGTTTAGTTTATCATCATGATTTTAAAATTTTGTATCCAAAACATGATGTTCCATTAAAGTTATTATGGGTACACATATGCTTTATTCACATCTAACATAGGTGTTTGCTATTTATTCTCAATGGCATGTAATGTTAAAGCAATATTATTTGGGATGCTAATTTGTCATCATGACTTCAAAATTTTGTATTCAAATCATGGTCTTACATTAAAGCTACAAGTAGTGGTTGATTATTTTTTACAATGACATCATCATTGTCACTAGTACAAATTTATTGTGTTAAATGATAACTTAATCTTTTTCTGAATTTTCTCTTCTTTTTGTTGGTGCAACTTGTTATTTGTTACTAATTATTGTGCCCCATGGCTCCTAAATGTGAATTCGTGAAAACACCAAAAATTTGTGTTTTTGTTCATCAATTTTGATTCATTCAATGCAAGCATGTCATATTTCAATCAATTTTCTCTTATGTGCACTATGGTGAATTATGGTGTCAATTATGTTGTTTTAACTACACAAAACATTAGTAAATTATTTGCAATTCTTTGTCATTTAATATCATTTGTTATTAAGTTTAACAACATTTTGCTTATGATTTAATTGTAATTGTCATAATTAATTGGTTAATGTCATTTTTAGATTGACAAATGTTTTTTAAATAAATTATCACAACATTAGCCTTGGGCTTGCAACCAACACTCATTACACAAGAGAAGATGCAAGTTAGGAATGTGTCTCAAGACTCACACAAATGTGCACAAATGTGAAAGAATGCAAAGATAATGAATTTCAAGCAATCAAAATGTGAATTGCTTTGATAGTTGGAAGTCTTAAAGTGTTACAAATCTTTGGGACATAATTGTAAATAGCAAACCTTGTCCAACCTAAATTTTATTTATGCCATTGATTTTAAGGTCTTGAAACATAAATATTAAAAGTGAACTTGCATTCTTTGTTTGAATATCTAAAGATAAGATTATGGCCAAAAAAATGGTTGGGAATCAAAGTGACAATTTCCAACCACTAAAACTCATAAAATAAGAATAAAATGAATTTCAATTAAAATGTGCATTATAATGTTGAAAATATGTTTTCAAAGGCCATAATTTTTTTCATTTGGAACTTTTCAATGGGAACCCGTATTTGTGGAAATGAACCCATAATTCAATAACACTCATAACTTGGTAATTTTCAAGGCTCAAAAGGGTATATTCTTTCAAGATCATTTGATAAGCCAAGGAACTTGTAACAAATTCACCCATAATGTGCAAGAATTCACAACAAATCATTCTTCGTTTTATCATTGCATTTATTTATTTATTTATTTGTTCATTTACAAATTAAATCAGAAAGATTATGAAAGTAAAATTTCAAATGAATATCATGTGGATCAATGTGACATGGGAGGACCAAATTCAAGTTGTGGATGTGGACACAAATAAAAACATTTGATGTAGCACTAGTATAAAATGTGGGTGCAATTCATTAATCCATGTTCACTAGACTAATGAATTCACTTCTTCCCCATTAGGTCCCATTCACTAAAACTAGTGAATTCACTAAAAATCTAGTGAAATCACTTGATGTACAAGGACACATTTTGTTGTAGTGGAGGAGATTCAATAAGGGGAAATAAGCAACACCAATATGCAATAATACATTAAATTTAATGCACAACACATACAATGAAAGAAGATCAATACAACCCAACTAAGACCATTTAGAGATTATAATATTCATCGAGGCCAAAAAATAGGATTTACTTTCAAGCATGGATGTAGTTGATGTTCATTTTCATATGGATTTAATTGTTTTAAAATACAACAAGATAATGGAAGCCATAATGAGGCATATTGATCTTCATTTTTCCATAATGGTGTGACTTGTAAAAACAAATGGTAGGCTTTGGATAGAAATTATTTGTCAGCTTGGACATATAATCAAATTGGACAAAAAGATTGTCCACTTTGGTCAAAATGGGCAATGATGTTTAATCAAATGGAATATCAAGTCAAAATGAACAAAAACAAATGACACTTCTAGTCAAAATGACCAATCATCCTTTTTTAATCAATTAAAACATTTATTGAAAATGGCCAATGTTATTACAATCAAATGGGGCATCCTACCTACCTATCTACCATTTTTTACAATATACCTACCTACGTAGGTAGCTTTTAAGTACTACCTACTTGCCATCCTACAACCTATATACATAATTACCTAGCCTTCCTCCTTACCCACTTACTTACCTACCTACCTATTATTTAAGTAGCCTCTTCAAGGTACCTCCTACCTACCATCTTACATCCTACCTACTTATAACTATTTAATTTTTTTCCTTACATACCTATCTACTATTGACTTAGGTAGCCTTTTCTAGGTACTACCTACCTACCACCCTATGCCTATAACCTAACTACCACAATGAGAAATTATGTCCATAAAGACTAGATTGGCATACAACTAAATCATCACAAAAACTATTGTGCAACTAGGGTACAATTACAATATGGAAATACAATGAATTAATAACCAAAATGCCACATCAGAATATTTCATAATTGTAATTTAGTTACAACTTGGATTCTATATGGACATATGTACACAAAGTATATAGAATGATAATCAACCATAGTTTGACTTTGATCACAAGTTGCAATGAAGTGGTTGATTTCAATTGTGTTACAACTAGTGTAGCTTTAGCGTTAAATGAACAACTATTTTGCAACTAGCGTACATCGTTGATGTGTATGATCATGCCACATGTACGGTTAAGTAAAGGTCCATAACATCTGGAAATTGTAATTTATTTATAACTAAGAGTCAACTAAATTGGCTAGTTTTATAATTAAGTTATAAGTAAATGTGCCACGATGATTTCATTACATAACTATTAATGGTTATTTTATTACTAGTTATAGTGGTTATTTTATTAATGGTTATTAGTGGTTTTTTTTGTTATTATATTATAGACCATTGGTGGTTATCTTATTGGTGGTTATTAATGGTTATCTATTGGTGGTTATTGATGATTATTTTGTTAATGGCTATTGGTGGCTATTTTTTGTTATTATAAGTTATATAACGACTATTGATGATTATTTTATTATAAGTTATTGTTGGATATTATAGGTTATATTATCATAGGCTATTGATAATTATTTTATTGTGAGTTATTCTAGGTTATTTTACCTTAGGTCATTATATTTTAGATTATTTTAAATTGTTATACTTAGGATAAAATAATTTATAATAACCTATAATAATTTATAGTAACTTAGGGTATAAATTAGAATAACTAAGGTAACTTAAAATAATACAAGATATGTTATAAAGTAACATAATGTATTTAACACAACAATATAAAATATATATATACCATAATAAATTATAATAGTGAATTATGTCAACCAATAGTGAAACATAATGTTTACATAATGATATTATAATGAAATAACTTTAACCAAGGTGAAATCATTGAAATGTAATGAAATAATTTCATTTTTAAAGTCCCATAATGATTTAAGCTAATGAACTACATCTCATTTTTTTACTAATGACACTTGGCACTATTTAATACATTATATTTAAATAATCCCCATTTAGACTTCACCTAGGTTAAACTAAGACCTAGCCACATGGCACTTAAATAAGGCTTAGACTTAGGCAACCATTTAAGAAAATTATGTAACCAAATTTTGGGTTTAACCTTTAAAGTTAAACCTTTTTTATCAATTCATCCCAAATGGTAAATTTAATGTTTTTTTTCAATGTTATCAATGCACTAAGCCCTATACATATTTTAGAACATTAAAATGGAAGATAAACAATACATAACAAAAATTCTAATTACAACTATTATTTACTACCTACAAAATAATACATAACTTAATACCTTTCAACCTAATTTATTATCTATGTACTATTTCCCAATTACTATATATTTTATTATTTAATAATTAACATAACCTATGCAACATTTAGGCTAGGCCTAGGGTTAGGTTAGGTGGCACCTAGGCCATGCCACATCACCAAAGCTAGGCTTAGATTTAAGGCACATTATGTGATACTTATGTTAGCCCTAAACTTAGGCTATGTGGCATTTAGGCATACCTAGACCTAGGGCATGTTACGTGACACCTACGTTAGGCCTAAATCTAGCTCATTTATGCTAGACATAAACCTAGGTAACATTACAAGAATTTTTAGTTTTTCAAACTAGAAATTTTGGTCAAAATTATTAGATTTGCACATGGGCTAGAAAAACCCCCATATCATTTTGGAAAAGTTAATTTAAAACTTTCCAATGTGACTAAGGTGGTCTTTTTTATTGATAGAATAAGGACCATTTGTTTGGTCATTTTAACCAAGGAATAGTGGAACATTTGACTAGTCAAATTTATGCCCATATTTAAATGATATATTTAAAAATTTAATATCAAATTTTTTTTTTTGGGTAGGTAGGTAGGTCATAAAAAGATAACTAAGTAGGTGGTAGCCTACTTCACTTGTTATTTCACCTACTTCACCCATCACAAACTTAATGGGTCACAATTTGACAATAATAGCCTTATAAAATCTATTTTTAAAGGCTTGTATGGAATAGACACGGATGTGATTCAGTTACTTGTGTTGTTTGAATATCAATGTTGTGCACATTGTTTAGACATAAATGTTGTATATTTATTCGTGTTTAAATAATGTTTACACACGAAAATCATGCACATGATTTTCATGTTTAAATAATGGATGACATTCGTGTTTAAACAATATGAACCTATGATATAATAGGTTAAGCACAAATTTGAAATGAACCCATGAAGCTTATAAATTTGCGATGCCTAGCTTAACCTAACATAGTATAACCTACTTAATTTATTTTACTTAACCTAATTACCTTAACCCTCTAAATGTGTACATATGTTACAAATATTAAAAATTGGACCTTTGACCTCCCTAATGATAAACCAAATCCTTAACCAATGGACCACATCCTCAAAATATGTTTAACTTTTGTCAAATTTTTATTTCACATGTTTATTTCAACACATCACTACAAGACTATGAGGTACATAGGTAGGTATATTATAGGAAGTAGGTAGGTGGGTGGGTGGGTAGGTTGTAGTAGGTAGGTAAATATGAAAGTTGGTAAATATTAGGAAAGGTAAATAATTATAAGTACAATATGAAAAAAAGGTGTTTTGTAATTGGCCTTGTAACTCAATTTTTGAGTTACATCAGACACTTACAACTCTCCATATATATAATGCAATTCATTATAACTTTGTTGCAACAATTCATTTTCAACTATTATGCAACTTTTTTATGACTACAATCATAATGTCATGCTAATGTCATTTAAAAAAATCCATCCATCAAAATTTAACATGTGACACTATGAGGGTTTTCCGTGACTTTTTGAAATATTGGTATCCATCATCCATTATGATTATTCATTTTAGATGGTATTGGATTTTGATAGGTGGCACAATAAAAAATTGCCACATGGCATATTAATTGAATTTTGGAAACAAATATATATATGTACTTAGGTAGGTCAATACATAGCCATAGGTAGGTAAGTTGACATAGCTCCAACCTACCTATTTACCTACCTACTTACCTAACTATTTTTTAAAAAAATCTAAATAGGTTAAAAAGTAGGACCTACTTATTTAGGTAGGCAAATAGGTAGGTAGCAAGACAAAATATTAAAAGAATAGGTGAACTAAATAGTAGCCACATAAGTTTTATATTTTGTTATGTGTTTTGCATTTAGGGCTAAACTTTTATGAACTCATCCCAACATGGCACATGTCTTTTAATGTGACAATGCAAGAAGAGACACCTCTTTTATATAGTTTGTAAAATGAGATATTGAAGACAAAGCATATGGGTTAAATCTTTTCATGGCACCCTAGTTGCAATTCAATTGTAACTACAAAAAATATATTCCCACATGTTTTCTATTTGATTTTAATTTTGTAATTAATTTAAAATTTAAGATTAATCATCTAACATAATTAATTGGAATTTAATTTTCTTAATATATGATAATTAAGTATCTAAATTGATTAATATTATTCAGATAATTAATTATGTTGATAATTGATGATTTGAATTCAAATAAAATTTAATAATTACTCACCTACATTAACAAAGTTTTTAATCTAGAATTATTTTAATTAATTAATTAATTATATTTAATTAGTTGTTGATTATAATTAATTAATTATTAGATAACTGATTATTTATTATCTAAATTAATTAAATAATAATTAATAAAAAATGATTAATGAATTCATATGAATAGTTTATTATTTAGTTTACTTAAATAGTTCATGGTAATTAAGTATATTACATATTAATTACTAATTTAAAATTAGTAACAAATAATTCATTCTAAAATATTAAATAATAAACATGAATTTGAGTAGAAGACGTTGAGGTATATAAAGACATTCATATGTACACCCTTATTGAATGTTTAATAAAATACACACATTGTTTTTAATTTCAATTCAAAAATAGACTTTCGCCTTTCATGAAATTTTATGGTTTGATATGTATGTAGACCAACATAATATTGTGAATTCCAATGGAGTGAAATATATTAACACAACAATTGAACATCTATATATATATATAATATTTACTACATTATGTAAATTTTAGTTATTTAAATAATTATTTTAATTAATTAATTCAATAAAAGAATTGACTCATATCAATGAAACATTTAATAATCTAGTCTAGAAAAATTTGAAGTGTATAAGCAATGATATCTATATGTACATACTCATAAACATTTTAATACACCATTCCAATCCAACTAAAGGCCTGCATTTACACTTTCAATGAATGCACAATTTGTAAATCTTTTACACATTTCAAGGCCCTAGTCAAAATGGACATGTCCATTAGTAAAAAAAGACTAGTTAATCAACTTGAACTGAATGAAAAACCATGTTTTGGAGTAGTGAATCTAATACTACAAAGTATTGGATGTACCTATTAAATTTGAACAATAACCCTATGGTTGATTTCCACTTGTTTAAACTATGAACCAAATTTGCATATAAATAACATATGTATTCATTCATTCCGTGTTTGGATAAAAATATCATATAATCCTTTGTCCGCTAAATGTATCATAAATGCACATGTGCATCTTGTTGTCTTAACACAAATATGCTCATGCGATTACTTTGAAAAAAAGTCTATTCACACATTAAAGTGTATTATATCAACTTGCTTACAAGGTCTTAATATTTTATTTTGTCAACCCACTTTGATTCTATATTTGATTGAATTTTAAACTTATCTTCCATTAGGGTTGTCATTGAAAATTTGTCATGTTGAAAAAGTTTTAAATGGATTTTGCATATTTTCATTGTGCGAGCACAATTCTTTCCTTGAAAAATTATACTTGGATGTAGAAAGACACCAATTCCAAGCTTGAAAATTCAAAATTTTTATCTAACTCAATTTATAATTATATGATTTCATGGTTATAACTAGTTATATATCATTTATGTATAAATGAAAATCACATAATGTCCATAATCACTAATGTTAAAATACAAATTATAATTTGAAACATTACATGTCAAACCATGCTTGTCTTAAGGAATGTCAAATCTATTTTGAATACCATTTTTTAAAGTTCATTTAAATCCATATAATGTTTTTTTCAACAAGTAAACATTTTCTTATACACCTTTTACTTCAAAGCCCTTTGGTTGGTTCATGTATATTTCTTGAATTAAGTTGTCATTAAGAAAAGTTAAATGAACATCTAGTTGTTTGACAACCCATTTTCTTTTAGAAGCCATTTCTACCATTTTTAAAATTATCATTTGCTTGATATTTAAAGTATATGTTTCATTAAAGTTCATGTCTTGGGTTTATTTGAAGCTTTTCACAATTAATTGTGATTTGAACTTGTCCACCTTCTTGTCTCCATTTAGTTTAATTTTGAACACCCATTTGTTTGACACAACATTATTTCTTGGTAACAAATCTTGTAATTTTAAAATGTGTTGTTCATGTTAATTGAATCACATTTTTGTTCCATTGTTCCTTTCCATCCGAGATGAACACTAGTTTCCTCGTATCTTTGTGGTTCCCTAGTTATTTTTAGGGTAGATATATTCTTTTGCATGAAATGGAAAATTCATAAGTCTTTCAAAAGGACCTAAGTGTTAAAGAATGTGGTTTGGTTGGTTGTTTTTTAGGCGGTCCTAGTGACAAAGTGTTATTGATTTTTAAGAGCCTATTTCCAATCAATTCATGAGCCACCTTATGTTCAAATTCTTGATCCATTTCTCCATTCATTTCTTGTATAATCACCATGGGAACACAATACATTGGATCTTTAATGTTTTTCATAATAAGTTGCAATACTTGCAAAATTATAACCACAAAAATTGATTCAAATTTAATTTAAAATGTTATAAAAGTCCTTTTGTATGTTTAAAGTAGTAGAAAACAAAAAAAGATGTGAACTTGTGTTAATTAATTTCAAAAGTTTTTATTTTTATTAAACATCCTCCAAAAGTTTTCAAATTTATTTTGAACTTTATTATATTAAAAAAAAAAAATCACATTGTTGAACAATTCAAATGTCGCAACCCCACTTTGAGGTAAGTGTGAAGATGAGACTCACACTCCCAAAAGTGGGAACTTGGAGTCCTCTTGGACTCCCGCAACTTCAGAGCTCAATTGCAGAGGCCAAAACACCTTGTCTTGAGGTGTTCTTTATACCATTGGAAAAGGCCTTGAAGTGCAGATGTCCAAAATTGCCTCACATGAGCCATTTGGACATCTGCAGCACAAGTTATGGTCAAAAGAAGGGTCGGGAGTCAAACTGGCAGTTTAACTTCTGACCACAAAAAGTCAAGAATCGATCCGATCCCAATGTGTGCAGATGGAGTGCGACAAACCATTGGAAAGCTCTTGAGGAGAGCTACAAGTTTGCTTTAGACCTCATCCTAATCCGAGGTCTAAGTTGGGAGTTATGAGCTCCCAAAGTCTCGGGAGTCCAAACCGGGACAATTTCGGGACTCCTCTTTGGGAGTCCCGGGAATAAAAGCCATTTGGATGCAGGTGCGACAGAGCAATGCAGAGAATACTATATGGGGGAAGGTGGTGGCTTCCCCCGAGTCCGGGCCGTGGTGAGTCAAGTCAGTCCGTGTTGCCCTTGGCTTATCCCAACAGCAAGGGTGTTTCCGAATGTGAACTAACCAACTTGTGGTTGGTTTTCATGCAGGACCGAATAACTAAATAGTTATCTCTCTTCCTAGTCTAATCCCGGAGCTTTCAGCACGTCCCTCTTACCCCCTTTAGTGTTGGAAGTTGGGAGCGGCACCAAGTTCCAACTACTTCCACTCTTTGACATAATTGGACCCTTTTTTGGGTCTAATAAGGAACTCAGGGGCACGTCATCAAAACTCCCTTTGTAATTTATATTCATAAAAATGTATTACACAAATCAACAAATTTAAAATAATCAATTTTAACCAAGAGCACACACTACACCAAAATGCGTCCTAGTTCATTTTGGGTTTCATTAAATTTTGAATGAATTTGGACATTATTAACATGGTGAAACTAATCAACCCCCTAGTGAACAAGGACCAATTGTTACGAACTATGAATTGGTCCACTAATACATAGTGAATTAAGTAGCATGAAAATTGATTAAATTTAAATTATTTAATATTTAATGTAATATATAAAATTATTGATAATTTTTTAGTTTTTAGCCTATTGTGAGGTAACTTTCTGTCCCTCTGCTCTTGGTTCTATGAAATGATTTTATTCAAGGGTACATATGCTATTAGTGAAGGAGAAATGTAAAGTGTATCTTTAAATGTTAAGTTACATGTCGTAACCCCACTTTGAGGCAAGTGTGAAGATGAGACTCACACTCCCAAAAGTGGGAACTTGGAGTCCTTTGGGACTCCCGTAACTTTAGAGCTCAATTGTAAAAGCCAAAACACCTTGCCTTGAGGTGTTCTTTATACCGTTGGAAAGTACTTGAAGTGTAGATGTCCAAAATGGCCTCGCATGAGCCATTTGGACATTTGTAGCATAAGTTATAGTCAAAAGAAAAGCCGGGAGTCAAATTGGCAGTTTGACTCTCGACCACAAAAAGTCGGGAATCGACCCGATCTCGATGTGTGCAGATGGAGTGCGACACACCGTTGGAAAGCTCTTGAGAAGAGCTACATGTTTGCTTTAGACCTCATCCCAATCGGAGGTCTGAGTTGGGAGTTATGAGCTCCCAAAGTCTCGGGAGTCCAAACTGGGACAGTTTCGAGACTCCTCCTTGGGAGTCCCGGGAATAAAAGCCATTTGGATGCGGGTGTGGCAGAGCAATGCAGAGAATATTATATGGGGGAAGGTGGTGGCTTCCCCTGAGTCCGGGCCGTGGTGAGTCAAGTGAATCCGTGTTGCCCGTGGCTTGTCCCAACACTTGGAGTGTTTTCAAAGGTGAACTAATCAACTTGTGGTTGGTTTTGTTGTAGGTTGCGAGTGAGTGAATAAGCTTGTCCCTCTTCCTAGTCCTATTCCGGAACCTTAGCACGCCCCTCTACCCCTTTTAGTGCTGAGTGTTGGGAGCACGCCCTCAAGTCCCCAAACTTCCGCATTCTTGAAACTGAGGCCACCTTGGGCCTAGCTTGGGACTTTGGAGTTGCGTCATGTTTGTAGTTGAAAACGAATAATTTGCCTCCTATGCATCATTTATGATTTAGAATCGATAAATATAATTTCTAACTTCAAACACTCCAAATCCTAAAATTTTATGTTAAATTGTCCCCCACCTAAACCAACTTCAAAGGATATGACAATGTGCTCCACTTGATAGTAGACCTATAGTCACTCAAAACATTATTCTTATCACATATGTTATCCAAATCTAGTTTGCATTAGTTCATTGGAAAGTTAACTATAAGGCACACCTACCTACTAAATTTCAAGCTTTTCACCTAATTCAATAAAAAGTTGTGCCATAGAACTTGAGAGGATTTCACAAAAGTAAGAAGTTTAACTTGACAATAAACCTGTAATCACTTAAAACATTGTTGCCATCACATAATTTATTCAAATTTGGTTTGCATTATTTCATTGGAAAGTTAATTATAGGGCGCACCTACTTACAAGATTTCAAGCTCTACACCTAAATCAAGAAAAGATTATGTCACAAAACCTAAGAGGTCTCATGAATTTTTTTTAAAGATTTTAACCTTTAAAAATTACCCGTACTCTGTTCCATTCTTCCAAAGGTACTACTATTATCCAATTTATTTTCCTTTTTTCCACCATCTACTAAGAGTAATCACTCCTCTCCTCCCAAGGAAAGTTGTAGAAACAAGATTTCAAATACTCAAATTAAAAATTATGTCCAGAAAAAAAAGCCCAAAATGATCCAAATTCGCGCCTTTAAATAGAAGGAAAAGGAAGGACTTGAAGGAAGACCCCCACTTGGTGGCGAATGGAAGGTTCCAATGCTTAGTGGCCTTTGAAAGGTTGGTGGCCAATGGAAGGAGAAGGAAAAAATCCTTTTCACCTTTTTTCACTTTCCCCCCAACAAATTTTATTTAAACCTTTTTTTTTCTTTCATTAATCTTAAAATTTTACTTTATTAAGGTTTTAGACCATCACTTTTATGCCTTTCCTTCTTTTTCTTTGACCTATAAATTAGAACCACACATTTTGATGTACCAAGTTTTGCACACATTCATCGTCGAGTTGATTTCAATCGAAGATTTTTTCATATCTTTAAATTCATGGCATCATGCATGACCATGTCTTATGGGTTGTAAGTCGCACAAGTGAATGAAAAACCACCTCAAGAGTCATCCCTAAATTTGACATTGACGCAACATCCTTGTGATGAAAATCTCAAACCGCAAAAAATGCACCCTCGTCTTGAAATTGAACCCCTTCGAACTTGATATTATTTTCTAAACTTTTGCACCTTGGTGATTTTGTTCCAAGTCGACCCCACTTTTGGTGATGAACTTGAAATTATCTGTAAAGATTTTTAGGAATTAAAAATAGTTCCATCTTCTCACGGTCTTCAATTTTTGATGTTGGACACTATCATAGATTGCCCAATTCGATTCATCGATTGCCTCTTAATAGCAAAACATATTACTTAGTTTTCACCATTTGACGCATCTTAAATTTCCCGCAATAATGAACTATTATTATTGCAGTTCCTTGTTGAACTTATCCATAACTTGAATAAAAGTTTCATTCATCATGAAATCTAAGTTGCCATTACCACCCTATCACACTATTTATTTTAATCGTTATGTTGTTTCAAATTAATCTTACATTTACAATGTTTGAAGATTATTTTATCTCTATTGGACCTTTCATTGACACCCCTTTAACTACTTCACAAGCTTTAAACATCTTCACTTACACGATTATTCACTAAATATTAGAACAAAACCAATGTTTTGCCAAACATTACGAATCTTGTTGTCTGTTATAAACCCCAACCCTCTAGTTATTTCTCACCCCTAATCATGCAACTAAAGTTCTAAAACTATGTTTATTAAGCTTTTTTTGAAGAAAAAAAACCCTACACCTTTTCAACCAATATTTTGAAAAACAACAACCCCCCATGCAACCATGAGCACTCATTATTCCTTATTTTAACATGAAGTTCCTAAAACCTTTAATAACCTTACTACACCTCGATGTCCCTCATGCAATTTTTAAAAATTAAGACTACTACACATGGTTGTGCCAATATGGTTCAAACCTATGGATTATTAACACCTATCATAACCTATGCTAAGTTAAAAACGTAGTCTAGGTACATAGGCCATGTAATCAACCTAAGTAGGCATCTACTATAAGGAACTACATAAGAGAACATTCGATCAACTTACCATTGTTGACTATAAACACACCATTTGTGAGGTTTAATTCCTTAACCTCTAGGATGGAAGTAAACACCCATACCATCAAGCCACCACGTTTGTTATGATAATGTGTTAAATTGCATTCTATTTATCAAATATTTCACTTTAAACATTATATAAACATAAATTTTGAAAATTCATATCTTATTAAAATTTTGTCCAAATGAAATGATTGAAGTTGAATTTATTTATTTTTTCAATAATGTACATAATTACATTTTTAATTTTGTTGAAAGTGTAAAGTCATTTGAATAATGTTTTTTAAAAAATATCATTATTCAATAACATTTCAATGACCATTCATTTGAAAAACAAATGTTTAATAAATGGATAAATTTTTTGCTACTATAATAATACTACCTATGGTGGTAGGTTATTTTCAAATATTATATGATTACTTTTCATTGTTCTAAGTTATTTCACCCTACATTATTTATGGTTATTTACAATTCTTTTGGGCTATTTTTTGTTATTTCATCCCAAGTTACTTTTGGTTATTCTTAATTATTTTTGGCTATTTTATGTTACTTTTGGATATTTTAGGTTATTTCACCTTAGGTTATTTTCAACTATTGTAAGTTATTTTTAGCTATTGTGGACTATTTCACTTTTGATTATTTGTAACTATTATAAGTTATTTATCTTAATGTGTGGATCCTCTTGCTTGGTCACAAACCCATGAAAGTCAATTTCCAAATGTTGACTTATTTGCCAAATAAATTTTTGGGATTTTCAAGTTTCAAACTAGGACCAAAAAAATGTTTAACCTTTCTAATGTGTTCACAACCCTAAAGTGTTATTGCTTATAAGTTGAGAATTTTGATCAAGATATCACCATGGTAAAAAATTGGCCAAGTAATCCACATTTAAATTGCATGGATTACATTAAAGTTAAACTAAAGAAAATTACTAATGACCAAAAATATTACTAATGGAAAAAGCCACAAATGTGATTTTACTACATAATCATTATTATGATTTTCAAGGATCAAAATAAATATCATATTATTACAATTGAATGTACATACTTTTATGTTTTCAAAGTAACTATCTAAGAATATTTTAAAAAGATAAGGTATCAAACAACACAACTAGTCATGCAACCAACAAAAAGTAACAAGGATGAAGTAATGAAATAAAGCTTCATTCGTCTAGGTTTCTTATAGCCCCCTCGAAGTTGAACTTCATTAAATAATGTCCTCAACGTAATGAAGGCCATTATGAAATACACAAAATTCATCTTTGGGCCAAGGTACGACTTTGGTAAGAAAATTTGTTATCATGTTTTTGGTAATACAATAAACTAATTGAATGGTATTTTTCTCAACTTGCTTATGGAGAAAATGATAGCTGATAGTTATGTGTCTAGATCTTTTGTGGAATTTTGAATTTTGTGCCAATTTAATACATGAACAATGAAATTGAATAGGAATGGGAATATGAAATTTGAAATTAGACACAAATAAAACATGAGAAAATAATAATTTATAGTTGTGAAAACATTTAAAGGAAAGGGCCTAGAAAAATGATTTTGCCACTTTTATTTCCTTAACCATTTCTTGAGGTGGTTCTTGATGGTACCACCCAAGGATGGGTTTGTTCATTTGAAAACAAAGTAGTTTTTACAAGTATAATGATAATGATAATGTTTCCTCTCCTCAAGAAACATTAGTCTAAAATATGTGCATATGAGAAAAGAAGCCATAAAAAATACAACAATTTAGTAAAACCTTGGTGTTGCATTTAAACTTTTAAATGTGTGTCAAACATGCACCTTATTATTGGGCAAAAACTATTGGTAGCTACTTAACCAAAATAATTAATCAAAGTCAACTAAAAGTCAAACCCATTTAATGGACATTAACAACGTTATGGAGGTGCATTAACATTGAGTAAAATAAGAACCATTAGTAATTAACCATTAAACACTCTTAGCATGATTTTTTATTAATATTCTTACATAGTATCAAAACCATAACATTTAAAGTAGAATGGTTCACATAAGCAAGTCATAATATTTAATTAAGGCCAATTGTAGATTATCCAAACCTTTGCAAGTCTAACACATCAAATGCCTTGGTGGTTGCCAACATATGAGCTACCTTTTTTATTACTAAAAAATACATTTTTTTTGTAAATATGTTCCCTAATGCAGATGTGGATATTTCCATTATTATTTCCTTTTTCTTCTTACATATTACACATATTTTTCTACTAATTACCCTATATAATCCATGGGTGAAAGCGTAATCAATTGGACCAATTAATATCTACTTTTTTGTGTTGAATGAAAAGCACATAAAAATGTTCTTAAGTTGTTAAACATGTAGTTTGATTGGACTTTAGAAGATTGAAAATAGTGTGATTATCGATTATAATATGTACAATCCTTTTTGAAAACATATTAAATAAGTAAGTTATTATGAAATGCAAGTAGGTTGAAATCTATTTCTAACATGTTATATTTTATAAAAATAGGTGTGAATAGATTAAGACAATGTTTAAATCATAATTTTGAAAAACATAATATTTAAATATATCATAGAATTGATGAAAACATGTAATTTACAAATGTTCTATTTTCATTTCGAAAGTCAAGTATGTTCTAACATATTTACACAACTATATTCAAACACATATTTTATAGACTTTTATGATAGATTTTACTTTTAAAATTTTAGGTTTACATTCTTATGAGGTCAATATATGCATGCAAGGTTTTGTACTATAATAAGGGGAGTTTAAAAACACTTTCATGCTTACATGCGAATGTCAAATGATTTAATTATCAAACTTGATTATTTTTTTGGACCACTCTTTCATCCCATGTACCTTTTCACTACCTGGAATAAAATGATAACGAACCTAGATCTCACTAAATTATTAGAGCTTTGTAGCTTTGCACCTTTTAACAAGAATGCCAAATGGCTATAAACCTTTGTAATTCTAAATTTGAAATTTAATTCATGATAAAGAATCTAGCTATTTACTATGATAGTATCTAGTAAAATTCCATGTCACCACTTGCGAGAACTTGACCTTGAAATTGATCCACCAACTTTACTCATCTTGTGTGTTAAATGATTCAATGCATGGGCAAGGTAGAAATTGGAATTCTTCCTAGTGCTTGATGCCTTCACACAATTGTGCTAATTATAAGAAGCACATTGCAACAACATGTGTTGATAATACATGGACTAGTTTCTCGTCAATTCAAACTACTTTGTTTATTTTGTATGCTTCGTGCATGTGCCAAACAATCAAGACCATCATGGTTTTTCTTCATAATCTATTTTCTATACTATATATCCTATCCAATTTTTCAACCCCTTGGGGAAGGTCTAGAAAAGTTGAAGGAATTGGGTCACATACTTTCTCTTTGTATTCAAGTAGATTCCAAAAAAGCTCTCTCAATGTGGGTTCTTCAAGCTCCTTGGGAATTCCACCCTTGTTTGTTGAACCACTTGTGCCTTTCCATTAAATATACCTTTCCCCTTCAACATTTTGGGTGTAAACAAAATGAAATGAACATTTACAATACCTTATCAAAAGTGATTGCAAATAGATGTAAAGTAGCAACAAAACCCAACATAAAATTGTGTAACATTGAATGTTTTTACTTGATAAGATAACTTTCCACTAATGTGCATTAATTTACAAATTTTACATTGTTTTAGTAGGCTTTCAATAGGTTTTTCAAATGCCATATATTTGCAAACTTTATTTTTGCAGTGTAAATTTTTGTTTCAAGTAGGTGTCAAGTTTTTATTATAAACAATTTTTTTTAATGACACCTTCAAATATATGATGATCTTCATATTGTAATTTGAAACATATCTATTTCATTGAATTTTCTGACATAAAAGTACATTTAAACACATATTTTCCAATTGTTTCAAATGTAATTTTAAATTTATTATTATTATTATTTTAAATTTCTTTTCTAAAACTAGGTTCTTATAAATTTAATAGAATGCATGGACAATATTTGACATATATTTTCACCTAACCTAATACTCCTTTATTGTAGCTATATGAATGAAATGATAGGAATTAAATGGAGATGTTACTTTATGTGTGTATTTTATCTTGTTTTGACTCATTTACATTCTCTAGATTTATGTTGTCATAATCATTTTATTGAGATCTTGACAAGAAGAAGGAACATGGATTATATGTGTCGTGCTCAAACCACATACATCAAAGTAGTAAGGGCCACCCTTCCACAGGGTTTGACAAGCACATAAGAGCTTTGAGAGCCATAAGCCATTGTGAAGCATCAAATGAACATTGGTGGGGTTTGTGCAGTGTTGCAGGTAGGATTTAGATGGACTATGGGTGGAAACACAAAATTGTTGGGTTATACAACCACTGGAATTTGTAGGGAAGTCATTGTTTGTTTCACCATTTCTACTTAACTTCTTAATCTCATTTCCTATCAATTGAGTCCACTCAACTACTATTCTTCATGGAGGTAGAATTGAAGCTAGTTGATCTAAAGTTTGCAACTCCAACTTTACTTGCATGGTACAAGTTCCAACGGTGATGGTTGGGTTCTCCTTGTCGAAGCCTACACACAAATCCTTATTTCACTTATTAATAATTGTTAATAAGAGTCTATACACATTTAAAAATTTTAATAGACATTTTAATAGCACCCATGAATCAATTGCAATACTAAAATTGCACTTGATCAAGTTCTAGTGTGGTGATCGTCACCTCCAACATGAACAACTCCTCTAAGTTAAATTGATGGGGTTTGAGAGAAACATAGTTTTCTCCCATGCTATGGGTAAAATCCACTTCAAAAATAGTAGTTCTCAAATTTAATGCCAATTTTGGTACACAAAGTAGATTTCTTCATAAGACACTTAATCCACTACAAAAAAAAAAACATTGAAAAATAAAATTTTCCTAGAATTTCTAAAAAATGGACATAAATGTCCACCTTGTCCTTTATAGGTATTAAATACAAACTATTTAATAGTAAAAAAATATTTGGGTGATAAGAAATTATAGTCACATTGCACATACAAAAAATATATATTTAAATTTTTAGTATGTATGAATTTCAAAAGTCCTTTAACCACATGTGAATGGTGTACAAATCAAAGTTGTAGTTCATGTTAGAAGAGAGTGAACCATGATGTAATTAATAAATTTTAGTCAGATTTTTAAAATTTTATAGTTTTTCATTTGAAACAAGGAAATATGTGTGATGCAGTTTCAAAAATGAATATATTCTTAACACTGATAATCACATGATTGGTGATGCACCAGAGCAGATGCTTTACTTCATTTAACAAGTTGTCAAAAAAAACTCATTCAAAAATCTATTAATTTGTGACTAGAATTTGATTTTAGGCCAAAAGGAACCATTGATCCTTTTGAAAAGTAATGCCCTTGGATCATTTGATCCATTTGGACCCAAGCATAACCTAAATGCATTCATTATTGATTGTGCACTTGTTGAAATGAATGATTTGAGATAACATATCTCTGGGAATTATACAAGTATATAATATTATATATCACCATGTTTAGCATGTTGATGTAACATACTATAAAGCTAATAAATATAACATGAGGTATTGGGGATCATTTCAATTACACAATGAGCAGCTCAAGGGAAAAATTGTCTTTGCACAAACCTAGAGAAGTGCAAGCAACAAGGCAATTTGATAAGTGTAATAGGAAAATACTCAATGTTGAGGATGATGAATTGATGAGTTCAAGGCTGGTCGGATGTGCAGCTTTTTTTTAACAAAAGATAATAGCATTGGTACTTCAGGCTTTGCCATCACGTCCTCCTGCCATCTCTTCTAGAACTGGCTCAAAGTAACTATGAAACCTAGGCTCAAGGCTCCTTGACAACTCCATGACAAGTTGACAACAAGCTTGATGGAATACCTTCATGTCAAGGAAGCTTTACAGCACCTCAAGAAGCATAGAGCCCCTCTGCATTGGGTTGCTGGAGGGAAAAGTATCTGGGCAAAAGCCCATTTGACTGATGAAAAGAAATTAGCACAAGCTATGCGATTTCATCAACTCCTAGAGCTTGTCAAACAGAGCAGCAGTTGCAAGGGAGGACAGACCAAATGATTCTTCCAACAAGTCTGTTGGATCACCAACTCCACATGAACTCCACATGTTGCAAACAACCAAGTGTACCGATACATTTGGTTGCTGTGACTGTAGCAGACCAGGAGCTGAGAGAGGGAGGTATGAACTGTTATCCAAGAGGAATGGAAAGCGAGGTGATTGCATCATCAGGTCCTTCAGACTCCTGGATCTCTTCTTGTTTATTCTTGAACACATGTCTGTGGTCACTGCAGCTTTGGTGAGTACCTATGTGCAGGTTTGATTTCCAAGTCTAGATAAAAGAAGTGCTCAAACACAAGACTTGGAACCAGTTACAAAACACATACCAAACTTCCAAATATTACCTCAAAACCATAACCCATGCTTCTCAAATCTTGATCTTGAAATTGGTACACCAACAAACAGACTGAGTCACTGAACAACTCAGTTTTGAAGAAAACAAAAGCAAAGCATCTTCTTTGAAAAGACTTGCAGTCAAACTTCACCAATTACTTCTCTTCTGAAGAGAATTTTTTATTTACAATTACCAGTGGATCACAGATCACACAGCAAGTGCTCAATCACACAAGCTCAAGACTTCAAATCTTTAAAGTTTGAATATCTCTCCTTGCTGGAGATCTTTCCACAACACTTAACCGCAAACAACCAAGACACCAATGTGTGCAGATATGCCAACAAAGAGATGAGGCTCCACATGGCAATGGAAAGGCCAGACACCTGGGTTGTCAGCAATGAACCTGATGGCAACCCAGCCATAAGGAAAGACAGCAACTGTGTTGTGGAGTGGTGGATTCACAAGATTGTAAATTTTGGTCGAATTTCTGGGAGCGAAAACTCCTTCCCCATACCCAAGCACCCAGAAGTCATGTCCATGGAAATGCCAGGGATGGATCTCACTGTTGTTGGGTACCAATGTGTTGGTGTTTTGGAGCACGATGTCTACCACTTCTCCCAACTTGGAGACATAGACACCATTTCCCAGACTTGCATGTGTGGTGTTGGGATTTGGAGTTGCAAAGCTGTCAAAGTGATTGTTGTTGGTGTATTGAGGAGGTCTTTGTGGTGGTGGAGTTTGATCGAAGGCATTCCAGAGCTTGAACTTGAAAGCTGCGAGGAGACGAGTTGCAGATGGGACTTGAGAGATGTTGTTCACAGCCCATCTGGTATATCCATTGATGATGTTCTGGGTCATCAAGAAGATGAGCAATTTGTGTGATGTTGTGCGTGGAGCGGATTCCAATCCCTTCTTGGCAGAGTATTTCTGTGCTTGTGCCACACTCACTGCAAAGTCATTCCAAACAGGACCCATGGGTGCTGGAGTTGGAGGCAGGAGACGCTCGGAGTTGGGCAGGTATTGCAGGATGGCAAGTCCTGTGGGGGTTGCAGGCTTTCTTCCTCTCACATTCACACCCACCCAATAGTTCTGAGTTGTATCTTGGTTTGCAGTGAGGAGCACGGAGGAGGATCGCTCACTGTAGACGTCCAGATTGTCCACCACAAACGGCTCGACGTAGCGCCCGTCAGCTGCCACTACTGTCAAGTTATGGTTCTGTAGCAGATTGTCAAACAGGACAACAGCACACTGTCAAGAAAGACCGTGAAGCTCCGCTCGAGAACCAAGAGTTTTGCAGTCCGAGAATGCTTCTGTGAGTCCTGGAAGAGCACAGTTGCGGAGGATTGAGATTGGGTTTACCTCGATCTTGAAGTTGACAGAAGAGAGTGAAGCCATGCTGCCGATGCACAAGCGGTAGGTCTTCCCAGGCTGCACAGGCAACACGAAAGGTGCGCAGGCGGGGTTTGTGGCATTGCACTGCAAACAATCTGAAGATGAGCTTGCTGTACACCCGCCGGGAGGCAGGTCTAGCGAGCAATTGTACTTCCCACGCCCTTGGATCAGCAGCAACTGTATGGATGCAGCAGGTGGACCCATCCATACAACAACCGCAAAACAGAAACCAACAAAAGATCAGAAGAGACCAGGAGGAGCAGACTCGAGGAGGAGCAGCAGTGACACAACACCAATCCAGAACAACAGCAGCAGCTCCGGGAAGAGAGAAGAAAGAGTCTCTCTGGAATCTGAAAAGGGGTAGTGATCGGAGGAG
>Ga0116228_10001009_pt1 | contig 22881 bp, 18 predicted proteins | sample S1TSphfallax_2_FD_89694 | JGI IMG/M metagenome (GOLD analysis project Ga0116228, IMG submission 89694) | Host-associated microbial communities from peat moss isolated from Minnesota, USA - S1T2_Fc - Sphagnum fallax MG | ecosystem: Host-associated > Plants > Peat moss > Unclassified | place...
ACTAACCATAAGATGGTTTTTTTGATAGGTCAAATCAGACAAAAAATAGGGCAACCAAAAAAAAAAAAAAAAAAAAAACCCAAATATACACAAAAAAAAAAAAATTAATAAAAAAAAAAAAAAGAAAAATGAAAATTAAAAAAAAATTAAAAATTAGGTTAAAAAAAAAAAAAAAAAAAAAAAAACATCATCAAATGAAAAAATTATTAATGAAGTGCATTGAAATTTTCCTTATATATATATATAATTTTTTTTGAAAGTATTAAACAACGTGATTGTTATAAATTTTTATCTTTGAAAGTCCATTTCACATTAAACATTTTAATCTTTTGCATAGATTTTTTGATCAATCACATGTTTAAAGATATTCATAGGTGGGCTTATTAATTATTCATAAGGGGTAATTATAGGATTTATGGTTTGATAATTGTTAAAACTACAAAATAAATCGCTAGTGTTAGATTATGGATTTTCAAACACCACTTTTGAACCACCTAACCATGTTTTCACCCTCCACAAGCTAGACACCCTTAATTTGAAGGTAGCAATTCACCTTGGCATTCATGTTCATTTTGTTCAAGACAACTTGTGTAGGGAGGTTCTAAAAAGGATCAAGGTCTTGGTTGAAGAGGAGGTTTCTCACATGTGCCTAGTAGAAAAAACTCTACATTTGCTTTGTCTATGAATAAATCCTTGTCCCATCACCTTTTCAATGAGGATGGCAATGATATATGAGTATTCAAACGTTCTTCAAATGGGTCTATACAATAACCTCCATGTTTTGGGTATCTCGAGTATGAACATGTATATCAACAACTTCATACCATTTGTTATCAAATATGCGTATGGGTGTCAAATATTCGCATCAAGATTTTATGTAAATTGGAAAAAAAACCCAACAAAGAGCCACCTAACACAAGAAAAGTGGCATGACTAGAAAAGAAGGGAAGACTATATCCAATGCATTCATATAATCTTGGCATCATACATTATAACTTCAACACATTTTGTCAATATGAAATTGAGGTCCAATAGTTCTTACATAAATTCAACAACTTCATACATTGGACCTTGTAGAGCTTTACTAAACTTGACATATACATACCCGAAAACACAATATATGAATAATGCACTCAAAAGAAGAAAGATTTGGATATGAACAAGTGCAATGGTAGCAATAGTGGAAGTAAACAACAAACCATATTATGTCCTAGATTTTTCATAAATTGGTACCAATTGGTTTTGGTTCTACATACCTAAGTGCATACCCAAGTACATACCAATGTTGGGTGGTTCTCACTCATTGGCTGAAAATTGATGCTAGTTTTTAGTCCAACTCTTAATGAGAACCATGTAGTGAGAACTTGCTTGGAAGTTCTTAGTGGAGATGATAACCACCTAATGAGAACTGCCCAAGTTTTCATGGGCAACAGATATAAAAATCGAACCGGTTCTAACATTTTGAGAACGGTAAAAAGGAAAAAATTAGTAAAAAAATAAGTAAGAAGTAATAATAATAATAAATAATAAGTAAAAAGTAAATAATTTTTAAAAAATAAACTTATTGTTTATGAAAGTAAAAAATAAAAAGTAAAAAAATGAAACTTATTGTTTATGGAAGCAACTTCCACATTAGGGCTAGGGGTTAGTGCCCTAACCCTTAACCCTAATGTGGTAGTTGCCTCCCTTTGGGGTCAGGGTTTTAATTTGTTTATAAAAAGGCTCCAAGCTCCTTCTTAGGCCCACTTTGCTCCTACACAATTTTACACCTCCACATTTGCTCTCTTATACTCAAAACATTTTTGGTTTTTCTTTCTTAAAGATTCTTTTAATCTTTTTAATTGTTTTACATTATTTTTTCTTCTAGTCTTAATTATTATTATTTGCAAGGTTTGTAGTTTCAATTTATAATTTATAAATTGGTTTTTTTTTTGGTTGTTTTTGGTTTGCTCATGTGTATGTTGATGCTCCTTAATGTGGCTACTCCCTACTTACTGTTATAGGTTGTTACTCTTTGCTTGTTTTGTTGCTCCATGTTGCTATTCCTTCACGTGGTTGCTCTTCACTTATTGTTCCCCCACATGGCTCCTCGCTTGTTATTCCCCCGCATGGTTATTCCTTCATGTTGCTCCTCCATGTCCTTGGTCCTTGCTCCCCCCTATGCTACTCCCCCTCGTTGCTACTCCATGTCCCTCTTCTTCACTTGTTGTTTCCATTTTTTTAAGAAACCTCTAGCCTACCCTTATTATAGTTGTTCCCCCTTGGACACCCCCTTTTTTGTAGGTAGTCTTTGGAACTACAAATGACAAGTAAAAGCCAACAAGCAAGGTGAGGTTTTTTTGGAAATTTTTTTTTCACTTTTTATTTTATCATTTTCAAATTTATTTTTTTCACTTTTTCAAATTTTTATACAATGTGATACAATTATTATTTTTAATTTGTAGGAAAAAGAAAGAAGACAATAAATTGTTTCAAACTCGTAAGATTTTTTTTGTTTTGTTTTAAACATTCCTTTGTATTTCATTTTTAGTTTTACTAATCTATTTAAATTATTTTTAACATTGCATTCATTTTAATTGCAAGTTAGCCTTGATTGTTGGATTAGTGTTTGTTTGAGGGGGTAATCATAGTTTCCATTTTCCATTCAAGTTTTTTTTTTTGGCTTTGCATTAAGCTTATAATTGAGTTGTCATTGTTATCTTTATAAATGCCCTCTCCCCTTGACCCTTTTTACTTCTACCTAGTTGCTTATTAATTTTATAATTTGCAAACAAAAAAATCTAAAAAGTTACAAAAATCTTTTGATTTGAAGGAATTAGTTTGTAGTTTTTTAAATTCTGGTTTTGTAAGTTGAAATTTTACATTTTTTTGGTTGTTTTTTAATTACTTCTAATGGAAAAATTAAGTGCAAGTGAGAATACTAGAGAGGAAATTGAGATTGAACCTTTTCAAAATGAAGAATTGATGAATGATACACTTGTAACATAAATTTCAATTGAAAATTTTAGTTTGGAAAGTGAAGGAAGTAGGGTTACTAAAAATAATGATGAAATATTCATTTAAAACTTACATACATGCTCAAAGATTGTTATGGAAACTTGAAAGGAAAAATGCAATTTGTTAGGCTTTTTTATGTGGTGAATGATGATAAACTAGTGGATGGTAAAGTTCCCCAAGTCATGAGATGTCATTTATATTGTTGCAAAACATGGTTTGTTTGCAAAAAAACTTGATGAAAAAGTGAATAATGAAATGAGAATCGAAGTTGAAAGACAACCAACTAAAAAGAAGCTAAATGTATCTTCATTTGAGATTTATGAATTTGTTTTTGCAAAATTTCTTTACAAGAAGGATGAAATGCAGTAGAAGTGATTTTTTGAAGATCTAGCTTTGTTGATTACTAAGAGTCATTTGCTCGTACATTTTTTGGAGAGTGCATGGTTGAAGCGATTTGCTTTATAATTGAATCCTCGCATTGTATTTCACTTTAGAAAAAAAAATTCATGGGAGATTTTGCCGGACTTGGTTCAAAAAACAAAAGATGTTTATGTTTTACCAAAACTTTCTCAATGTGTATCTACTACTACAAGTTTTGATTTGTGGATGTCAAAAAATGCTTATAATATTTTTGCTTTGGTCATTAATTTTTTAGATGAAAATTGGCAACCTAAGAAGGTGATAATTGGTCTATTTGAAGTAATAGAAACAACATGTCAAACCTTAGTTATAAATTTGAGTGAGCTCTTGGATTCTTATGGGTTAAAGAAGATTATTGCTCATGTAAAAGATGAAGGGGCAAATTTAAACTTTAAGGCCACAACTTTCAAATTTGTTGTTAATTGTGAGATTTGGGGTTGGAAGAAAGTTTGAATGGCATTTATTTTGGTCATGCATTTTTAAAAACCTATCAATATGTTACTATTGAAGAGGAGGTATGCAAAAATCTTAAGATTGTTTCAATCAAGTTTGCAGAGTTTGAAATCTAAAAGTGTATAACTTGGACAAAGAAATTTTGAAAGGGAAGACAATAATGAATGAAAGCTTGTATTGATTTTGGAATTCAACCAAGGAAATTGAATAAACCTATTAAAACAAGTTAAATGTCTATTTATTAATATTTTTATTTTCATTACATTGTATTTTCGAGTAAATTTTTTTTTCCAATTTTTTTACCAACTATCTAATTTTTTTTGCAGGTTTGTAAGTAGGGTAATATTATTCTAGGAAGCACATTTCTTTTGTCAAGTTATTGTCATGTGTTACAACAACCAAACTAATGTTTGATTATTTAGCCGTGTTTTTTTTCCTATTACATGGTTCATTTGTCAAACAATAGTTGATTGTTTAAGCCTTATTGTCTATGCTTGTGTCTTGAATCAATTTGTTGGACATTGGTTATTATCTATGTTGTCTTTGATGCTTGACCCTAGGTTCAAGAGTCTTTGTCTTGTTTCTTCATATGTTGGTAAAGAATAAGGAATGTCTATTGTGGAACAATATGATAGGAGAGCATTGTATCCCATGTTGGTCAAGTCATATAATCACTTACATTTTGTTGGAGATGTTGTTGAACTAGTTTTGCAAATTGCAAATTAGGATGTTGATTCAAACTATGCACTAGATATTTTCTAGAGGACTAGCAATAGTGTTGAAACTACAAAGGAAATTGTAACACGAGATTTGTGGATTTTAGGAGGTTTCATGTGGATGTGGAAGATATAAAAAACCTTCTCCAATGGTGGGAGAAAGATGAGTCTAAATTCCCTAAAGTTAGTTTTCTTGCAAGACAAATCTTAGGAATTGTAGGTTCCCAAATTGAAATTGAATGCATTTTTTCTCTTGTTGGGATTTTGACAAGCCTTAGGAGATATCAATTACAATCTGAAATTTTAGATAAATTAATTTTTTTTAGTCAAAATTGGCCCAATGATCTTAGGGTAGGATGTAATATGCCATCAACCATGGTGGAGTTTATAGAGAAGGATGAAATTGTAGAGGAGGAGTTGGAGGAATTTGTAGGGGAGTTTGAAAGGGAGGAAATTGAAGATATGAACTTTTTATATTAAAAAAATATTTTCCATCATTTATTAATTTACTTCGTTCATCATTTATTATGATTATATGAAAAAAAGAAAAAGAAATTTAAAAAAAAAAGAAAAATTAAAAAACCCTCAAAAAAAATTTATATAAAAAACCTTGATTTATGAGAACTGACTTGTGAGAACCGCACTTGAAAATCAATGGTTCAAAATTCTGTGAGACCCGCTGACCCTGAAACCCGCCTAACTGGAATTTTATTTTCTAAATTCTGAAAACTGGGGTGGTTCTCAGAATGGGAATTAAAATTTTAAAAAGAAAAAAAAAAGAGAACTGGGGCAATTCTCAGAACCTGCCCCAAAAAACCAGAACCAACAATTCTCACAAAAAAGTGAGAACCGCCCAACACAGGTGCATACCCATGAAAACACTTTTTACCAGACCAACACTGGCAAGAACCCCAAATCATTTTGTTGGGTGGTTTCTACATATTATAGATATTGAATTTGTAGACTATTTATCAGGATCTCCAAGTCCAAATGTAGCGTTTACTGGATTAAACAGGAAATGTTACATTTAAACCAGAAATTGTATTTTCACTCTAGAAGGTGAAGCTAACAGTGAAGATCCTGGTTCACCTTGTCCTTGATCTGTAGAAGGTGAAGTAGAAAAGAAAAGGGTTGGTTTGAGTGTGTGCTGGGGAATCAGAACTCCCAACATATCTGCATCTCTAGCTGCATCTCCAGAGTTTAGGATATCCAGATCCAAACTTCTGAATAGTTCTTTACATCTCACTGGAGAATGGGACAAAACTCGCGAAAATTTCATTAGTTTTGACCAGGCTCCCAGAGTTTCCATTCCTACAAAACCAGTCTAAGTTGAAGACTTTAATACACTTGACTGCCTGCAACATCCATATCAATTCTCTGGGACAAGAAACCAAATATTCCACCAACTTGCTAAAATGCCAGCTAGCTTTTTGTACACAGCATGAGTGATCTAGCTATCCATGTGTAAGCAAACACTCCTCTTAAGTATACTTACATGCTATAGTTGTTTTTGACATAATTCAACATTTACTTTGTGAAGTAGACTCTACTTTAGGGCCAGAGTGAACCAACAGCCACCAGTGCACGATGAGAGATGGATGGTGGGTCGATAGGAAACACTTTTTCATTGGCATCCTTCCAGTTCCCTAGCTAGCCCCAGTCGTTAGCTCAGTTTCAAATTTTTCTTCATCGGGTTCCTTCCAGTTCCCTAGCTAGCCCCAGTGGTTAGCTCAGTTTCAAATTTTTTACTCGGTGGCGACCCACCAGGCCTTACCTATGTACTAATCATTTATATGCATCTAATTACCTAACAGCCACCTATTGTCCTGCCAACCTGCAGGACATATCCTTTGTTATAATACCAACTTACCTACAGCACCTATCTATTAATTACCTAGTAGCCACCAATTGTCCTACCGACCCACGGGAGGATCCTTCATTATTCTACCTGCCTACCTATGAGATCTATCCATCAACAGCTGCTAAGGTCTTAATCTCCCATTTCATCAAGTAATTCCTGTGCTGAATTGGCTGATCAGCACTGATGACGATTCTGAAGATGTAATCGGCATGACTTGCCTATTATGGTAGACCTAACATTGTTAATGCCAGGAGCGAACAGGGTTGGGCCGATGCTATGCTAGACTCGCTACAAACTGGAATCAACCAGTCTTGGTTGGGCCGACTCTATGCCAGACTCGATACAAACTGGAATCAACCTAATATGCACGCTCTCTAGTCCTTTATAGAATAGGTTGCCAAGGTGCTGGGTGAGGCCCCAAGCAAGCTAGGAGCTGGACTTGTCCAAAACCTGCCCGGTCTCTAGTACTGTATAGAGGTTAGCTGACCAAGGTGAAAACCAAGCTCAAATAAGTTGGGGTTCATATGCGACTGAATCATAACTGCATGCCAATGGATGGTGGTGTGCTGGTGGCTGTTCGTTCATTAATCTGGTTGTACATTTCATGACCCTCACTATAAATTTAACTATGCGAATGCTCATAAACTACACTGACTTTTGCAGCAAGAGCTGCTCCCTATAACATTAGAACCATTACTTGTTAAGATAATGAATCAATTCAGAATGAAGATCTGCTGCTTAGGCACAAACTTTGGTCCCAAAGAGATCCAGTTTGCTTTATATAGAACCTGACCTAATTTTTGTAGTGCATTTAGTGCGTCATTATCAGAACTCCACAAGCATCCTCCATAAAGGAAGAAATCTTCCACACCCTCTGAAAATGAGGGCAGGGTCTTCAAATGGAGAAGGGTAGGTACAGGGTAGGGCCCTTGGCACTTCCTTGTTTTATGATGCCTGTCACTCAGGCTACTGCCCTTGTGCCTAGGCACTTCAAAAACAAGGAAGGGCCTCTGATCAACCAAGCATCTATGAGAGATCAAACTGGTACATCCACATTCCTTGCTAATTCCATCCACACTCAACAACTGGTGAAAACTCCTCTAGGGCAGATCATTGTATGAGTAGTAGGATGACATTAAAAACAATCACATGAGACAACAATATATCCTTCCCACTCTTTGCAAAATATGCAGAAACTTTCTTCATCAAGCCAGCTTCTTTCACTCCCCAAAAAAAATTCTGATCATAATAAAAATGTCCTTCCAGATCCTGGAGCACAAACTTGAAAACTCTTGCAACCATCCACCCAATTTACCAACCCCTTGCAATTAAACCATGGCCAATCAATCTTCCAGAATTTGTCATCTAGTTGCTATTAAAGAGATTTAGGAACTGAATGTGAATCATCAACACCCTATTGCATCATGCTAAATCCAAAGTTTCCAAGCTTTTTCAAATTAGCTGCATTAACCAGGGAGAGTCAGCTATGGTGCATGAACAAATGCACTTACAGCTACTAAAGCCATCGCCCCAGCCACAAGATTTGCCAACCAAGATGGTGTGATTGTTGATGCAGCTCCTGGTTGACTTGGTTTACTGGAACCCGATGATGGGCTAGGAGCAGCTGCAAACAAAAAAACAAACAAACAGGGCAATCACATATTTACATGAATGGCATTAGATTTAGAATCAATGCAGCTGGATTTATCTTTTCTGCAGCCCAGCTTCTCATTAAGCCAGCAGTTTTCTTGTTCCAAAATGCAAGCACAGAAGCTCAAATGACCAAATTTCTTGAACCCTTGATTAGGTCAAATCAAATCTCCTCGACTAATACATGGTTTGAGACTTACAAAAAGAAAACAAGAGATGTAGTTGGTTACAATCTAATAACAATTGCAAAGCATGTATATATAGTAATTGCAGCACCACTAGCACTTCAACAAACCTGGCAGTTGAACACTGACTACTAGAGATGGGGAGGGGGGGGAACTAGAGTGCACCTTTGGACCTAGACACCAACAAAAATGCAACACATTGCATAGGTAGCAGACCCACGAGCTGCAGTACTTTCTGATCTGCACTGATACTAGTGACTCACAAAGTGCCTTCTTCAGCTCGAAAAAAAACCGTTGACCTCTTCTGTGACTAGCGTAAAGGGTGCACTACTGGCAACCCACCAAGCTGCTCTCAATGCTCGACAAGAAGAAGAAGAAGAAGAAGAAGAAGAAGAAAATCGGTAAAGGCTTCTTCATGTCTTGGCTTGAACCCAAGTTAGATCTTGACAAAAAAAAAGGCAGCTTCAGTACTGGACGGAGAAAGTCTCTTCTCCTTCTCCTTCTTCTTCCGGAAATGCATGCAAAGAGGGTGGGTGAGTGGGTCGTTGGGTTGCTTACCTTCGCAGACTGTATTGGTGAAACCGAGATTGCAGTCCTGGGGAATCTCCTTAGCTCTTGTCACATTGATCGGGACGGAAGTGCCAATATTGGTAACAATGGAACACAGACAAGTCACGCTCTCCTTCTGTACTTGGCTGATTGCCGAGCAGCAGGAGGTGCTGGGTGTTTGGGCCGTGTTGGTTAGAAAACCCAGGCAATTTTCCAAAGGAATTTCATACTGGCCGCAAGCTGTAGAAGGATTACTTTGAGCTGCTACTCCCAGAATCAAAGCCGCAGCTAGCACCACAAATACTGCTACTCCCGCCTGCTGCTGCATTGCTCGACTGCTGTATGCCATTTCCAAAACGTGCAAGAAGGTGTGAGCAAAACAGCTGCAGTCGACGCAAATTGGCAGCTTGCTACAGCAAGAAAGCAAGAAGTCCACAACCACGAGAAGGAGCTGAGAAACAATTGGTCTGTTGAGATCCAAGGGAGAGCGAGCTCGTAAGGGACGAGGAAGACGAGCTCGGGGAGCGACGAATAAGACGCAGTTGTGAAGGAGAGAGGAGAAAGAAGAGCGCAGCTCGCGCACTGGACATGAGTGGCAGGGTGGGTTACTCGGAGACGGCCATAAATGCATTAATGCCGCAGCCTGTAAGGCCGCGATCAAGGCTCTGGGGCTGGGCAGCTCTATCGCTCATAGCGGTAATAGATGCGGGCGGCAAAGCGGCAGTAGTTTGGAGGCGAAGACGCAGGTGGCAGGCAGGTAGAGAGTTCAGATGGGGGGTTTTTTTTTTCTTGTCTTTTTTTGGGTTTCGTTTTTTTTGTTGGGGTTTGGATGGGGGGTTACTCTTTATTTTTTAGGGTAAGGCGCAATGGTGGATACACTCCTAAAATAAGGGCCTACCGCAAGGTGGTAGCTGAGTCCCACCTGTCCCTCCACCCATGGGCTCTACCCACAGTAAAGTAGAAGGGGATTGCTATCATAAGCCTAAACATATATAGATCACTTGAAGTAATATGAACTATAGTCACCTTATGCCTACACAAGTCCTCTTACTCTGTGACTTACACCTCCTAGTAAGTAGGTGTATGAGAGCTCTTGTAGAAGGTATAAAGTGACTCTCGTTTGGGAATGTCCCCACCCTTGGGCCTTACCTGTCATAAATCACAAGATGAATGTTTATCATAATCCTAAACATAAGTAGATTGCAGAGCAATAGGAGTGAGAGGCACCTTATGCCTACAAGAGGCTCTTGCACCTACTTACACATAGAGGCCTCATACACCTACTTACTATGTATAAGTAGGTGCAAGAGGCCTCTTGTAGGCAGAGGGTGTCTCCCATTGTTGAGGAGGCATTATTAATCTATCTTAAGGTATCATCCAAATACGCAAAGGAAATTTCTCACAAGAGTTGTACATTTAATATGGGATTTTTGTGTTTGGTGTGGGGTTATATTACAATTAGTTTGCAACAAGTTTAGTATGAAGTTTGCAAACCAAATGTGATTCGTAAGTATCACGGTTCATTTAGTGCTTGTGATGGCTGCTTGTACAGGGTACTGCCTCCTTTTTTAATGTGCACATCAGGTTGCATGGAATGTGGCAACGAAGGGGGCTAACCACGTTGCACCATGATTCCCAAATCTTCACCCATAGCTGATGAAAAATTGCAGTACATCAATGCACCTCTTGGATGACTAATTCACTTGATGAAATTGTGGCATTGTAAGGGGGTGGAATCATATAGGTAACGAGTTTAAGCATAAAAGAAAAAGTAGTTTTGTAGCTTTAGGGTTAGGGGTTGAATAGGTAGCCTTTCATCTTATAGGAATGTTTTGAATAATGACTCTCATCCCTTCAAATAATAAACTGATCATTGAACACATGACAAATTGAAAGCTAGTCATGAGTGTTCGCCATTCAAACATCAGTTTGATGTTTAGCTTTGGAGAAATACCTCAATCAATGAATGTATACCTATTTGCCCTCTTTGGGAGTGTTCGCCTGTCCTAGGTTCTTTTACTTTAATCAATATCTTATTCATTACATTTTGGTTTTGTTGGTATAAATAGCCAGTCTCACGATGATTATAGATTTCGAAAATGCTATTGATAGTTTTTTCTTAGTGAACATCAAGATAAGCACATGTGACTTTATCTTCCACATGAGGCATTTATTATCTTGTGCCATGCCCTTTAACAATGGCCCTTAGCCCTTGGGAGAGCACTATTTTAAACTACATCCATTCGCTTTTGCCACATGTTGTATTTGTGGCCTTTTAAGTCCTTGTTGATTTCTTTGAAACTTGCCTCCAACCATTAGCCAAACCCAAGCAAACAAACTGCACTTATTCACATATTCTTAAAAAAGAGTGAAACATTCACTTTAGTGTCATTAAGAAAAATGTGTGACCAAAAAAAGGATACAACTCTCAAGAGGCTCACAATGCATTTTTATTTTAAGAGTTAAGGCCTTTGCTGTTGCAACTTTAATATCCAGATTCCAATAAAATTTGGGGTAAGTGAAAGAATTGAACCTTAAGCAATTCCAAGACATGACAATGGCAAACGGGAGCAGACCAGCACCTCAAACAAAAGACGAAGTGTGTGGGGGTTGGAGCTAGGGAGTGTACCCTAAGTCTCCATATCTCAGCATGGTCAAGGAATTCAATTTCCACCAAAACCATTGACAAATCTGAGGTTGCATCACCCACAAAATATTTATGAAAAAAACAATGCCTCTTATGAGGATTTGATTAGTGGTGAGCCCATGATGAAAGCATGATGAATCCCAGCTTTGAATCAGGTTCAAATTGCACAAAATTCATCTTTTGTTTGTTTTTTTTGCATCTAATGGGACATGGATTCCTATAGAATGGCAAAAATTTTAAACATCATAGGACTTTCATTATTTACACCTCATTCCAAGGAACCAAGTAGCACATTCAAATCTTGCAAAGTTTGATTAGATGCTCATATTGGGGACTTATTCTGTGTCAACACCATTTGGCAAGCCTAAAGGTGCATCAACAAAAATGATTGTTACATAAATGAAATTCATCACATCTTTGGCAACTTCCTTCAACAACTTTCATGATCAAAAAGCCTTGAGTAGTCAAATAGAAGCACTGACTAAATAGAAGTAGGAGAAGAAGAATGTATTAACAGATTTGGAATTGATTAATTTGAAAAGTTCTTCTCTACTTTATTTTGAAGAACTTGGAAGAAAAACATAAGCCTCTAAAAGTTGCTAGAGGCAAATAAGGAGCATCAAAACAATCTACAACAATTGCAAGCACAATTAGAGATTATAAATGAGAAGAGTAAGAGTCTGGACCCAATTGGTGTGAAGAAAATGTTGGAGGATTATGAACAGATGTTATAGTATTACACTATGATGAAAACCAAAAAAAATGAAAGATTTTGATGCAGAATTTGAGGAGTGGTGGCTACATTTGTGATTGCTTTACCTCTATTGTTAAAGTGGTCTTCATACATTATTGTTATTGAGTTGTATGTGGTTCTTTCTATTCCTGACCTCCTCCCTTGAGTACATGTGGTTCCTTGATCTACACTTCCCCCTCCTGAGGTATCCCATTGGACCCTATTTCATTCTCTTCATATTGGCCCGATGTTTTTGTATTTGTTGGATTTCCATAAACAAAATTTGGATTTTTAAAAAAATATACCTCCAACTTGTACATGAGGTTCCTCTCATCAACTCTACATTGAGCTAGATTTTCTCCAATTCCTTTACAAAATATTCATATGCAACTTCCAAATGCAATGTAAGTTAGTGGAGGAGGAGGTTAGAATTGCAAATTTAGAGGTACATATAGAACCATTGGTTACTATATAGTATGAGACTACAAAAACTAAAGTTGGGTAGCCAAAAGCCTAGGAGGTTGCATAGTGATTTCATTTCATTTTTTGTTATTCCACAAGGATTTTGGGGACAAAATCCAAAGTACAAAGGGGGTAATGTTAAGGGAGTAGATAGATTACATTGTTTTTGGATGTATAAGGCATTATGGATAGGGATTGATCATTGGACATTAGCGGTTTGAATTCTTGTTTAGTTTTGATTCATGTTGATGGTGACTTGGGGATTGTTCAAAGGAGGGAGTTTTGGGGAAAGCGAAAACATTCTTAGACACACAATTTTGGAGTAAGGAGATAGATGTAGCTATTTTGTAACAAAAACTACAGATTTTGGCTTGGAATACCACATATGTAATCTTGGTGTTTGATTACATTTCAATAAAACATGGAACTTTTTGTTGTATTTTGATTGAAGTTTTTATTAAACTAAGGAAGTAAATTCTTTTGCACTGATTTCCATATTCAAATTATTATTTGAATTATCTATAGTATCCAAAATTATCATGAAATGAATTATTATTTTATTTTTAGTTTTTTACACTGTATTTTCAAGTACAAATTGTGATTACCTTAAATAACCATGAATCTGGTGTTTTAATGGATTGTAGACACATGTGTGTTTAGAATCAATGCAAAAATTGAAAATGTGTGAATATTGTAGTGCAGATCTATTGTTTCAGTAAATGTGGAGTAATTCCAGAGGAATTTAATCCACATCTATTAACCAAATTAACCAAAATTTTGACATGCCTTAAGTCATGATCCAAAAAAATCATGTACAAAAAGATGTATCTAGATTCATTGAAAAAGGATGCATAAGTACAATGGAAAATTTAATAATTTGAAATTTTCATAATGAATTTGGTTTGGAACTCCAAGTTATGTATTCATTTAAATAAATCAATGTAAATTTCATTGCAAATCCAAATCAACATGGTACTAAATGAAGTTAAACTCAACATGGATGTGTTTTAACATTTCAGTCATTTAATTTGAAAGCAAAATCACATTGGTGCAAAAGACTTTTAGTATTGCAAGTACATCCAGAATTGCAATGCCTTAACATCTTTTCACCCTATAAACATATTGTTTAATAGACTTCAATCTTCTAATTGTTGAATAATCATCCCCATCTTGGAACTTCTTCTCCTTTTTTATAATGTCTCTTTCAACAAACAACCTAACTTTACTAGCTTGCAGTCTTGAATATCTTTAATCAAGTCCTCCCATTCATCAACAATGTCAATAGGATTCCAACTAAATGCATCTACATTGGTGTGTCTAGAACTTGCCCAACATATAATTTTGAAATTAAAGTCTTGCAATGTATTGATCCATCTACCCCTTCGTCCATAGGTGTTTAACATAGTAGCTAACCATTCAAGTGGTTTATGGTTTGTGTGGAGTGTAAAATGGTTTTGATAAAGGTAATATTGGAAATGCATGATACCCCAAACCGATGCATAACACTCACCTTCCATGGGGTGAAACTTCTTATGAACCAGAGATAGCCCCTTATTGGCATAAACAATCATTTGTTCCCATCTTCCTTCCTTTTATGATAGTATGGCCTTAATTCCACAAGTGGACTAGTCAACATCCAAGATTAATGCTTTTGTGAAATCGGGTCTAACTAGGATGGTTGTCATAACCAGTGCAACTTTTAGTTCATCAAATGCACTTTAACAATTAGGATTCCACTTTAAAGTCACATCTTTCTTGGTAAGATTGAATAAAGGTATGGCTATTCAAGAATAGTCGTTAACATAATTTCTCTAATACTATGTCAATCCCAAAAATGCACATACATTAGTTATAATAGTTGGAATTAGAAAGTCAATAACGACTTTTATCTTTTTCGGATCTAGTTGTGTACCATCATACCTTACAACATGCCCTATAAATGCCAAACTAGTTTTTTGCAAACTCACATTTTCCAAGGTTAAGTTTGAGATTAACTTCCCTTAACTTCAATAAAACATAGTGAATATGCTCCAAGTGTTCTTCCCAACTTAAACTATGGGCATTCATGTCATTCACAAATAATTTCAAAAATTTGTCAATGTAGGCTCCAAAAACCTTCATCATCATCTTCGAGAATGTACTAGTTGCATTTTTCATGCCAAAGGGCATGACTATCTAATCAAATAATCTAAATTTGGTAATCAACGTAGATTTGCAAATGTCTTTTGGTGCCATTATGATTTGCCAAAATCCAAATGGGTGAAAACACAATAATGTGTACAATAAAGGGATGTAGACAATGTTTAAAAATTATACCCCTGTGTCTTTGAAAAATCACCACATAAACATAGTAGTTTGGATTTTCATTTTTTCTTTTGGAATAGGTCCCATTACTTGCAAATCTTCAATGATCAAAATTTGATGTAAATTGATAATGTTTAAAAAGTCCTTTTACATGTTTATAGCACTAAAAACCCTAGTAAATTATAATAGTTTATAATAACTTGTAATAACTAAAGTAACCTAAAATAATATAGGATATATCATAAATTAACATAGGGTATTTAAAACAATAACATAAAAATAAACATATTTACCACAATAAATTATAATAATGAATTATGTCAACTAATAATGAAACACGATGTTTACATAATGATATTATAATGAAATAACTTTAACCAAGGTGGAATCATTAAAGTGCAATGAACTTATTTCACTTTAAGGTGCCATAGTGACTTAGGCTAATGAATTACACCCCAATTTTGTATTAGTGAAAGAAATGCACATGAGGTCATTGTATTGAAAGTTGATGCAAAGTGGCGGTGATGGCAAAGTGGCATATTTGACATTACTAGGGTGAACCATTGTGTAAAATGGCAAGCACGAGCTTGCAAAGTTGCAATTAGCTAGTTCAAAATGCACCTAGAGCTTAGTGAACCAAAGGTCTATAATAATAATAATGTTAAAGGTCAAATAAGGTTTGAGAAATTAATGATGAAAATTTCAAGGTACACAACTAAACCTAATTAATGGACAATTAAAGCTTTTCCATCCAACTTTCTATAGTGTCATCCACATATTTGTGTTCATCCATCAACTTTGGCTTCCAAAAAACATGTAATTGAGCTTGCATTTAGATTGAATCCTTTTTATCTAATAAAAAAAAAAGAATTCACAACTTTGACCAAAAAACATGTTTCAAAATTCTATATATTTTTGGAATTTACATAATTTGGGATAATGTAATAAAACCCATTTTTAATACTACACCTAAACCATGGTTATTTTACCAAACTAGATAGTTATAACTATATGTCTTTGATAAAATCAATGGTTTTTGACCACATGCATTGACTTGCATCATGTTAAATATGCATCCATCTTGTAATGCATATGAAAATAAATAACTTATTTTAAATAAATAATTTTTAAATCTTTAATTTTCAAGGTGAAAAGTGTGCTTGAACCCATAGTAGTATATGTGTTACATAAATATGAATTTCAACAATTTCAACTTCTAGTGTTTTTTACTTATCAACATTACACTATGAGAAGTCATGTTCTTTGGAAGCAACTTGTCCTATGCAACTAAAAAATGTCCTTTAAAACTAGTTTGCAATGAACATTTTTATGTTGCATTGTTGCAAACTAGTTCTAAAGGACATTTTTTAGTTGCAAAGGACATGATTCTCATAGTGTTATGATCCCAAAAAGAACTTTTGAAAAAAATAAAAGATTGTTGAAGATGTGTGGTGGAATAAAAATAAAAATATGAATTGCACTCAACATTAGACTCTTTTGGTAATCCATTATTAGAGATAGCTTCATAATACTTCTGAACCAGTTGCAAAAGAATGTTATATTTGAAAAAAAATTAGGTTCCCATTACCGTGAGTAGAACTATTTAAATCACATGAAATATATTCTTCCTAACACCTTGTTCATTTGTCTCCAAATTTTATAGTTTGCAAATGTATATTAATAAAACAATTGTTTGATCAAAAAATCAAAAACTAACAAAAGCCTCTAATAAATATTTTATAAGAGTATAGTTCTAAAATATAAAGGCTAGATGCATAAAATGCACAAGAGAAAGGAAATTCTTAAGAACTCAAGTGAAATGACTTGAAGAATTGCCACTTTAAAAAGAAAAAAAATTGAAAACTACTTATTCCATTCAGTACAAGCGCAATACAATCAAAGCCAAAAAGAGTCCAAATTTTTTCCTAAACATTAAATTTTATCTCTTCATCACTAATGAATATCTCAACACCAACATGCATGGCAAACGGGTCCTAGGCTCTAGAGATGGGGGGATGGAGCAAAGGTCCACCAATGTAAGTGTAAAAGCTTTGGCATATGAAGGCAAGATAAAACTTTGATGGGGACTCTAAAGGAAATTAGGATGGGCAAAGAATGACATATTTCATCTTTTTGATCCAGTGGCCTCTTTATAGACAAAAACTAGAACATTATAAAGAGGTAAAAACATTAAAATAATTAAGATGCATACATAAAAAGATGTGACTAGACTTATTCACAATCAAGGTTAATTCTACTTCTTTTCTTGATGGAAGAATTGTCATCAAGGTTGAAGACAAGTTGAACAATAGTCTTGCTTAAGTTTGCATCTAGAAGTGGTTTTAATACTTCAGTAAAAATCTTTGAATTAGCCTCAAGTGCAAGGATGGGCATCCCCAATGCCCAACAAACACGAATATTATTCCCTATAAGAACCATGAAATATAAAAGTTAAAGAGATAGATCAGATATAGAATTAACTTGGCATTGGAAACAATTAGAGAGGAATGAATGCAAGTACCTATCCCATAATTAAAGTCCACAATTGTAGAGTATGGTGGTGAGCAAACATTGATGAAAGCTTGCAATGTAATCACATGGAACTCTTTCACCACCCTAAAAGCCTGTCCGATCTAAGATTGGGTCATTGAGATCACATCAATGTAGTTGTAAAGGACATCCTCAGCCTCAAGATTAATACCCCTCTCAATTAAGCTAGCAGAAGGGGCAAAGAACTGAAATCTTGAAGAAAACACAGTGCCTAGAGCTGGATCCCTCATGAGGAGTGTGGCACAACTTATAAGAGTCTACAAAAAAAGGCAAAATTTAGGCCAATCTTAACTTTAAAAGAATGCAATGTGCAAAGACATATGGATAAAGTGAGTTTGGTGGTACCTAAAAACATGGATCCTCGGTACTCATTTGAAGGCTTGAGTTCACAACAATCCACTTCGTGTGAACCTTCAACTAGTAGCTTTCCAAGAAGGAACGAATCTTCTTCAACACTCGCGAGTCATCTATATGCATGATAATGACAACCCCTCTATCAAACAAAATTTTGTCGACAAAAACCACAACATATTCAATGAAATTATCCACGCACTTGGTCCATTGAGGAATGAACAAGGGTGGCTCCAAGATGTGCGAAATTAAGAGATTAGATGGTACGTCTACTAGAACAAGGTCAACCTTGTTTTCAAAAAAGACTTGAAAAACACAAGCATTTACAAGTAGGATTACACCAAAAGAATGAAGAAAACATTGAGGATGAATTCAATTAACATTAAAAAGATAGAAAAAAAAGGATGGACATGCAAAAATTGCATGGAAAGTTAAACTAAGCTCAAGTGGCATTCAACTTTCAACATCAAAAGTGGAAGACCCAAAGCATTGGGTTTTTAGTCTTCAACTTTCAGTGCCAAAAGTTGGAGATTGAGAACCGAATGCTCTTGGTCCTCAACTTTTAGTGTCGAAAGTTGGAGACTTAAAGTGGAATGATCTTGGTCAAAGAAACCAACGAACTTTTTGCAAAAACATTTACTCCTGGAAAAAATAGTTAAATGCCAACACAAGTTGTTTGAAAAACCATAATCCAAAATCAAAACATTAAACTATGCAAGGAAATACCTCCTTCATGAAGTCTATAATGCATGAATGTTCAAGTGGCCATACTCGAGTCTAGATCCAAGATGCAAGAATCAAGGCCCAAGACATATTCATTAATCTTACAATCAAATGGTAATCCGTTGAATTAAGAATCATTAATCAAATTTTCTTCCCAATATTTGATACTCTTGCACTAGGGGTAGTTTGTTCCTATTGTCTTCTCTAACAATCTTATTGCATGAAAAATGAAATTCCTAGACATTTGTAGTTATGTCGTTTACCTCATTTGGGATTGTTTGAGTGGAAGTCAGTGGAACTTCTTGAAGAGATGCCACAACCAACCCAAGTTTTGCTTCTCTCTAAGATTGAATGGGAACATTTTTTTTGTCTTGCATCTATAATCCAAAGTCCTAAACTTGTCTCTTTCCCCTCCTTTTGCCACCCTCCAATCTCTTCTTACTTGGTGTCTCCTTCTCAAAGGTTCCAAATCCTTAACGAAAATCCCAACTCATTTTTTAAAAAAATTTCAGACTTTAATGCAGGAATGTTCTCCTTTGAATAGTCAAGATACTAAGCATAATTCAAAAGATGTGCAAATGTCTAATCTCTCAACCTATTTTTCCTATAAATTTTGTTATTTGTCTTTATATCTTTCCACATGTCTTGGAATTTCAGATATGGCACCCCTTTGAAAAAACACAAAATGGAAATACATATAGTGTTTCGAAAATAATATGAATGTTAGTGGTGGTGAAATGAAGATGACATTGGATGATTAGTTTGCACTTAACAATGGGTGATATGAATGTGGACTAATTGGATCCAAATTCACTTATAGAACACCCATTTAAAGGCTTTGGTGCCACCGATATGTTGCTCCCACAACTTACTACTCCGAATCCCATCTTTAAACATGAACTCCTTGAAGAAACATGTTTCCTAGAGAGAAAGTCTCCATTCTTGAACGTAGTTTAATAATGAAAGCAGATCTTTGAACTCCAAAAGCTGAATGGAGAGATTAGTGACATGGCATAGTATTGTTTTTGCACCTCCACCTCCAACAACAATATGTCAAATTTTAGTTTGTAATTAGTTCAAGGACAATAAATTCAAAGCCTTGAATGGGTGAACATTTACTTGAGAACAACAAGTTGTCTTGTGAAGCCACTTATCAAAAGTTCCATATGAAAATCCATGTTTTGGAAATTTTGTTGCTTCCTTCAACGCACTAGATTAGTTCCATAGTTTCAACCAAGATACCTTTTGCTTTTTTGTGACATGTGCGAAAGCTAACATATGTAGCTTCTCAACAAACATTTCCAAGTCCAAGTTCATATTGTAATGGACATGAATTTGTTTCAAGAATTCAAGACCAAGTGTTGGGTTACAAACTAGCATATGTTTCGTGAAGGTGGAGGTATGATCCTTTCGGACTTGATCCATTGCCTTGTCCATGAGTGCTTGTAGTTTGGATGTTGACCTGCGTTTCTCATTTAGAACTTCTTCATAAAGCTTTATGACAAGGTTCGTTACAACTGAAAGTTCACACTATACCAACAAGAAATGATTTTTGAAACTCATGTTTCAATAAATGTTTTTGACAAGTTTAAATGGAAAGATCGGGCAAGAATCAATCCTTGTACATATAGTAAAAAAAACCTTTTGTGTCAAAGAGTACCAAGTCTTTGTGGATTTATTCTCACATCTCTTGTAGACATCGAGACTAATGACATCCTTGAACTAGACCAATGGAATCATGTTGATGCTTTGGACGTGGAAGAAATCATGCACCAAATTTGGCTTGACATGATCAAATTCAACAGACTTAAGGATAAAGCAAAATTGAAAGTGAATTTCAATTTCAATGCTCAAAGCAAGAAACTAAAAGGAATAGATTGAAAGTAAAAAAGGATTGGAACTTTGAAATTCATAGTGTTTAGTGTGAATCTTACTTGTTCATGTCTATCATTGTAGTCAAAAGGTGGATGAGGCCTTCTTTCATATCCAACATGATTGAATCCATTACAATGTGTTGAAAGAGGTCATTAGAGTGAACTCTTAAGATATAAAACATCCAGGCTTATAGTCGATGGTTGTCGTCCCACACAAAAAAGTTCTCCCAGTGAACCTATGCAAATTTTCATCTGCATTCAATGCTTTCTCAAATGATGCATTCACTGGGTTCCAATGGACATCCCACTCATGGATGTGATCTACAACAAATTCCTCCTCCCCCTTCTAGTTCGTGGAAGTGACATAAAACATTTTGTCACCTTTTCAATAGCCCATTTGGAACAATTGTTCTATCTTGAGCACGTCGATCTTAAAGGCATGGCCTTATAACTAGCATGGATATCATGTGGCATAATGGTATGTTCATCCAAGCCTTGGATTTGGGATGAATCTTATGCCTCTCCAACACGTCAATTATCTTGACCTTGTGCTCCATCTAGACTTGGAAGACACCCTTGTTTCAAGTTGTATTGATTGCCTCCAATTGCAAAGAAGGTCTAGAGGTCAAGTGAGCCTCTTGAGTAGACAAGGTCATTCTAAAATTAGGTAAAATTGGAAACAATTCATGGTAATAACAAAAATAGGAACAAGATGTAAATATTCTTTCAGAAAAAAGTTGGATAGAATGTACCTGTGTAGAGGTGGCTTTTAGCACAAATTGAGATTCATGAAACATCCATATTTTTGCCTTGTTGTGAATCAAAGCTCTGCTCTTGCAAACAAGTGGGCCCAAAATCAACTTGAAGAATATAAAAAATTTGGAAAACATTAATATCTTGTAGAGTTTTGAAGAGTGAAAATACCTCCTCAAAATTTTCTTCTATCAACCTTTGTTCAACCAACTTAACGCCTTCCACAAATGGAAGAACCTGCACGAAATAATTAAATGAGAAAGAAAGTAAGATGCGTAATTTGAAAACACAATGTGAAAATAAAATAGTCCAAAATACCTCTATGCATGGACTCCTTGTTTCAAAAGAGCTCTGCAAAATAAAGAAATGAGGTAAAGAAGGTTAAATAAGAATCAATAATTGCATTAAGGAAATTGATTTGAGGAAATTTTTGGACCTTTGGAAGTTCTGAACTTGGGAGCTTTGCTTTTGAGGAGAGTTTGAAAAAAGTTTTTTGTTCGGCCTCCAAGTTTTGGTGCCAAAAGTTGGAGGTCAAGCAAAACTTTTTTTTGTTCGGCATGTGATAGATCCCTCAAGCATGAAGTTCAAGAGCTCCATGAGAGACTGAGTTTTTTTTTTTTTGTTGGGCCTCCAATTTTTGGTGCTGAAAGATGGAAGTCGAACAAGAAAAATATGTGTTTGGCCTCCAACTTTCAACGCCGAAAGTTGAAAGGAAACATAAAGCAAACAATTTGAAAGAGAAAAAATTCAAAAACATGAAATTGAAAAACTTGGAAGCTTACCTAAAATTGTTGTGTTGTTTGTGTCCCCCACCTCCTACAAGAACAATAACACAATGAATATATATGTGAGAATCTCAAGGAGGAAATTAAGGTTTCTAACACACCTTTTTCAAGAAACTAAGCTTTTATACGCGATTTCAAGGATAATTTTGTCTACTCTTCACACAAGAAACATCTTTTTCACTCATATTTGCTGCAAGGCCAATTGGACACAACTTAGATCCACTCAACTTGTTCTTGAAACTTTTAATGTGCATCACAGAACAAATTACACTTATCATGGGCCTCTAAAACAAATGAATTTTTCTACCAAAAACAAGCTAATTGTGTTTCATAAACTAGGTAATATTCAGTACACATTAAAATTTTATTCTTACACTACTACAAAATGTGGGTGCTATTCACTGGTCCTTATTCCCTAGACTAATGAATTCATTGCTTCTTCACTGGTCCTTGTTCATTATAACCAATGAATTCATTCAAAATCTAGTGAAATCACTTGGTGTACATGGACACCTTTTGTTGTAATGTTACTTCTTCAACCTAATCACCCCTCGTGAAAAAAAGGTTGCGTTGCATATATATCCTCCATTAGACACAACTTTTTCTTGGCTGGCATCTTGATATTTGTGAGGCGACTTTTGTCCCTCTACTTTCGGTTCTACAAGGTGATTGTGCTTGAAACACAAATGCTACTAGTGAAGGGAAAAATGCAAGTGTAATTCTAGATGTTAGATTGCGTTTGTAGTTGAAATTAAGTAGCCCACCTTCTATGCAACATTTATGATTAGAACTAATAAATACATTTTTTTCAAGCCCACACACTACACATCCTAGGGCTTCACATCAAATTGACATTCATTTAGACCAA